>Ga0209911_100045_pt1 | contig 178324 bp, 152 predicted proteins | sample FECB21metaG_FD_188301 | JGI IMG/M metagenome (GOLD analysis project Ga0209911, IMG submission 188301) | Cyanobacterial communities from the Joint Genome Institute, California, USA - FECB-21 (SPAdes) (version 2) | ecosystem: Environmental > Aquatic > Thermal springs > Hot (42-90C) > Microbial...
TTTTTTGGTTTTAGAACTAAAATCATTGGCTATAACCTTGAAATTACGTTTAACTCTTGAGAAAATTCTCAACTATTTATCTAAAACCTAAATACCTACCCTTGAAAGATCCCCCCATCCCCCCATCCCCCCATCCCCTTGTCCCCTTGTCCCCCCATCTCCTTCCCCCCTACTCCACTCCTTCGGGCGTATAGGTAGCAGTTTTTGGATTATTATCAGAACCAAAGGGAACGGGTTGATTTTGATTTACTGCAATCATTAACGCAGCCGGATTACCTGAACGTATGGTTAGTTTATCTTTGGCAGTAAAGCTCTTTTTCTCTCCTTTTTGTAAGGTTCCTTCAAATACTTTTTTGTCATCGGTTGTTACTCTTACCCAGGATTCATCTTGTACATCTAAACTAACTTTCACACCTTCTGTCGGTGTTGGTGTTGGTGTCGGTGTCGGTGTTGGTTTTGGAACTGCTGCTGAGGATGAAGTTTTTGATTCCGGTAGGGTTTTTTCTTCTGAGACGTTTGATGAATATTGATTTTGACTAAGAGTTTGTTCTGCTGGTTTGGGACCTAGTAAATAAAATAGCCCTAAAGAAGCACCAATTATCAATAAAATATAGGGTACGGCTAAAGGTATATATATATTTGCCTTATTGCTTAAATTATTATTTTCCTGTGGTATTGGTGGAGGACAAGCAATATCCCCAAACTCTTGACCTAATGCGGTACCATCAAGCCCTAAAACATCCCCATAACGACGGATAAACCCTTGAATGTAAACTGCTTCGGGTAATTCCTCAAATCTTCCTTGCTCTAAAGCACTTAAAAAAACAGGTCGGACAAGTATTTTCGCTGCTATTTCTTCTATATGTATAGATTTTTCTTCTCGTACTTGTCTTAGCTTGTTCGTTATTTCTTTAAGTTTCTCCCCTTGCTCTTCATTTAAAGGCTTCACTGTCATCTCCTGATAGTTTTTAACGTATTATATTCAACAGAGAAATCACTGGAAAAGATGTATTTTAGACAACCTTTCAGTCAAAGTAATGAAAAATTATTTTATGATAATACATTTTTATCGCCAGGCGATTTAATCGCAGCACCCCCCATCAAAAATGTATTTATGTCCCTAGCAACAATTATCTTGCAATCTCAACTTCAGTTATCAGTTATCAGTTATCAGTTATCAGTTATCAGTTATCAGTTATCAGTTAGAGTTGACAGTCCCCGAATTTGAAGTTGCCTATATCGATGTTTTACTGAGGCTTCTTCCCTCGTCGGTTTATGGTGGGAGATAACTAACTGTATGTTACTACGGTAAGCAGTCACCGAACTACGTGTCTAGCACGGCATGACCAAGAGTGGGTAACGCGCTTGACTGCTCACTGTTCACTGATTTAAACGCCTTATTTCGCTATGTAGCGTGTATATTTGATAATTGGTTATGGATTTTTTATCTATAACTTCATAACTGAAAATCTAAGGTCATATTCAAACTCACAATACTAGATTACTACTAATGGTAGATGTTATTCCGCTTGTTGTCAGCTAATTAATTTTAATTATCTTTTTCATGCTTCCCATCTAAATACGTGATTCAAATAATCGCAGCGAAAATCAAAATAAGAGTATTTCTGCCATCACTTGTCATCCTTCCTAAGTAATATTTCTATGTAATATAAATCAATTCTATTGAATACACAATTTAAATTACTATTTCAGTTAAAGACTTAGTATAAATTCATATTTAATAGTTTCAATCAAGGCGTTTCATTTTCTTAAGTATATAAAAAGATGATTTTTATACATTTATTCAGAAAGTAAAATATTGATAAATTTATTAAAAACCTAATAAGAGCGGTAACTCTGTAGAAAACGGGAACAAATAAATACTTGTAAAATCCAGATTAACCAGCGAGAAGCTGGCTTTAAAACCCTGATAATTATTTTGCGAACAGGATGTAGGGTTTATACGCAACAATCCGGAAATGTCAAGAAAGGTTAGAAGAAATTACACAGGTAAATTTACTTCCAAAGCTTAACTACCCTTCATCATCCCGTAATTATGGTCATGTCATCTATGTACTCATTATCAGTTCCCGGACAACCCGCGATTGAAATTTCTCAAGACGAATTGCGATCGCTATTGAGTGAAATAGAAACAGAACTGCACAATAGTAAAGTCTACCGTCGTGCTTTGGCAACAGTACAAAAGTTGTTAGGTCCTTCATCGGAACAAGCTAAGCTGTTATTTAAAGCGGTTGGCAGAGAAGCTATTGGTGTAGCATTTCGTCAGCTTTCATTACATAATCAAATGATTGCGGATACCACTCCAGAGGTTGAAGAGAAGGTTGAAGCCAAAATTGAAACATCAGTCGTCCAATCAAGTAATGACTTATCTGAGTGCTTGACGATTGTCAATCCATCTCCAACTACTAATATTGTTAAAGAACAGCCATCAAAGCCAACAGCAGTAGTTGATAACTCGAAAAATACGACTGCTTTCAACTGGTTCAAATCTGGAAAACCTTCTAAAGCACAAATCGCTAAGCAAAATAGAGTCGAGCAGCGTCTAGAAAAGTTTCGCGAAATCGGTCAACAATTAAAACAAGCTAGAGAGTCTCGAGGTTTTTGTCTGAGTGATCTGCATATGTACACTCACATTCCTATACATCAGATGGAAGCTGTGGAAAGGGGTGATATGGAATCTTTACCAGCAGATGTGTATGTTCGCGGTTTTATCCGGGTGATGGGAAATGCTTTAGGATTTAACGGTACTGTTTTAGCAGCATCTCTACCAACATCAGAAACAAAAGAATCCCTGGTTCCTTCATTGTTTGAGTCAAATAATAAAACTCCCAGAATTGGACTGGATATAAGCCCGATGCATTTGTATGTTGGTTACACAGCCTTAGTCGCTGGTGCTGTTGGAGGATTATCTTTAATATCCCAGCAACAAGGCAATGCTGAGAAAGCCATAAATACAGAAATACCTCCTGCTTCAGAAGTCTCTGAATCATCCAAGTACAAAGACAACACAGAAAAACCAGGTATTAAGTCCGATAATGCGGGTATTACTATCCGTTCCGATATTGCTCCACCAGAAGCACTTTAACAGTTGGAAGCTGAATCAAAAAATGATTGCGTGTAATCATTAATTCAAATGCTTATTCGTCAGCGATGCACGCAGTCTCCAATTTAAATTGGTAACAAAATTTTGTTAGCTACCAACTTTTTCTTACACTCATGTGAATGTCTCATATTTATTAAAAACTTGTTAAAAACTGATTAAAAATATATTTTATTTAGGTCTGAATGACTTTGAGATGGGGTATCTTATCAAAAACCTGAATTAATGTAGGGGTTTAGCATTGCTAAACCCTTACGATGGATGTGGCTGATATTTTCTCAATAATACTTTTGCTAATATTTTTAAATTAAATTAAATTAAATTAAATTAATTAAATTAATTAAATTAGGACTTACGCTTCGGAACCGCACCAAAAAGGCTGAATGTCTCAATAACCCGTAGGTGCGTGACACACAGTAGACTTATTTTTACGTTCAACATCATTCAAAGTGTCACACACCCTACAATAAGCCATTTACGTAAGTTTTGTTAAATTAAATCAAAACCAAATTATCCCGATGTACGACTGTTTCTACACCTTCGTAACCCAAAATCTCTGGGATTTCACTTGAACGTCTTCCCCGTATTTTTGTTAATTCGCTGCTATTATAATTAACCAATCCTCTGGCAATTTCTTTACCATCGCGATCGCACAATTGCACTGCTTCGTTTTGCTCAAATTCTCCTTCTACTGCTGTAATTCCGGCAGCTAACAGCGATTTTCCTCCACTAGAAATAGCAATTACTGCACCCGCATCCAAATATAATTTACCTTCTGGAACTAATCCGTATGCTATCCATCCTTTACGGGCTGAAGTTGGTTGCGGTTGTGGTTCAAACTGGGTACCGATAGATTCTCCTTGCAATATTCTTTCGATATTATTCGGCTGTTTTCCTTCGGTAATTACTGTTCTTACACCAGCAGCGGTAGCAATTCTTGCAGCGGAAATTTTTGTTGTCATCCCACCCGTACCCCATTGGGAACCAGATGAATCTGTTTCGACAAAGCTAGTCAATTCTTCGATGCTACTTACTAATGCAATCGGTTGAGCATCGGGTACTAAACGAGGATCGGCTGAATAAAGTCGATCTACATCTGTAAGCAAAAATAACCAATCTGCACGCACTAAACTAGCTACTAAAGCTGATAAAGTATCGTTGTCACCGAATTTTAATTCTTCTACTGCGACAGTATCGTTTTCATTAACTACTGGAATTACACCCAGTTTTAATAATTCTTGAAAAGTATTGTAAATATTCAGATAGCGGCTGCGCTGTACTAAGTCGGTACGAGTCAGTAAAACTTGAGCTATGGGCTGTTGTAAACTGGTAAAAAAATCGTCATAAATCCGCATTAGTCTTCCTTGACCAACTGCTGCAACTGCTTGTTTAACTGTAATTGCTTTAGGACGTTCGTTTAAACCTAGTCTCGCACAGCCTACACCCACTGCACCAGAGGAAACTAAAATTACTTTATAGTTGTTACGAATCAAGTTAGAAAGGGTTTCAGCTAAACTCGCAATTGTAGAAAGTGCTAAATGTCCGGTTTCGGGACGAGTTAAGCTAGAAGTGCCAATTTTAACAACGATTATTTTACTCATTTTTTTTTAGTTATGTCATGTCCGGTTAAACACTTTTAATAAAGGGAGTAGGGAGTGGGGAGTAGGGAATAATAACTAATCATCCGGACATGAGATTACTCTGTTCTGAGCAGGAGATTGTCGATTTCAAAAACCCTGCGGTTTTTCTGTCGGTAATCTTCTGCCGGGAAGAGAGTAATCAAGAGGATTGTTAAAGCTGAAAAAATTTTTTCTCTTTGAGAGGAGAACTGCTTTTACTGATAAATGAATCATTATTAATTATCCATTGGTAATTATAGAGCGCCTTGGGAGCAGTTTAGTTATTTGTCGAGGAATTTCTTTGGTCTCAAGATAAAACACAAGATAACAGCAACTGGATTCGCAACAAATAACTAAAAGCGTAAAACGCCAATCCCTCTATAAAGTGAAGGTTGACGCTCTACATAATGGTATTTTATTTATTATGTTCAGAGTCTTTATTTGGCTGACTCCGATTTATCTATATATATATTTACATCTGTTAGATAGGTTACTTTTATTTTTTAATATTTTTTTTAGATTTTAGATTTTGGATGTTTAAGGGTTGTTGAGATTTCTGACTCTACGTTTTTTAGGAGTAATTGAGGCTCCGAGAATTTCTGATATCAACACTTCAAAATTACGGATGGGATGAGAACGCATTGCAGCATCGGGGTGGATAATTGGTTCAACCAACACGGAAAACATACCCAGACGATTACCGACAACGATATCAGTAAAAAGGCGATCGCCAACCATTGCAACTTGATGTGCAGGTAAGTCCATTTGTTCGAGCGCTTGTTTAATTTTGCGTCGTGAAGGTTTAACAGCACCCAAATAATAAGGTAAGTTAAGGGAACGAGCAATGGAACCAATTCGGTTTTCACTGATGTTATTGCTTACCAACCAAATCTTTACCAAAGGACGAATTTGATTTACCCAGTCTAGTAACTCGTTAGAAGCGAAAGCTACAGTAACGGGAACTAAAGTTTCATCTACATCTAAAACTAGTCCCTTGAGTTGGTATTGCTGAATAATTTCTGGTGTCAGATTTAATATAGAACCGGATAAAATTAAATCGGGCTGTAACAGTTGATTCCAATTCATGGTCAGTCTTAACGATAGTAGCGGCAGTTAAGGAATTATAGCCAATATTTTAGACATTAATTGATAATTAAATAATGGATAATTCTTTAGTAATTCTCTGCGATCAAAACCTAAATTGACGCAGCCGTGAAACGATTGCCTACTATCTGCCTATTTTCTCCAATAGTGCTTCATTGATCACCGTTTGGTAGCCTATACCTCGTTTTTCTGCTTCTTGTTTCGCCCAGGCTATGATTTTAGGATGAAATCTGATCGAAATCGGTTCATACTTTTCTTCTTCATCCTTAGCTGGTCTTCCACGCTTCCTTAATGTAATCCCAAACTGATCTGCAATGGTATCTCTGAATTTTTGGTTTTCTTCTGGTGTAACTCGTCTTGCTCTGTCAAAAGGAAACTCAGATTCCTGACTCATATTGTTGGCACTCCCTTTTTGTGGCTTTTCTTGCACTAATTATCCTTATTCGCTCAGCTCGCATGGTGAAAACAACCACAACAATTGAGCCACCTTCTGCTTCACCAATTGCCCATTCCCTTTCTTCTCCTTGAGAATGGCTAGAGTCTTGCGTGAACATGAGATAGGGGTCGGCAAAAACTGTTACAGCTTCCTCAAATTGAATACCATGCTTCAAATAATTGGACTCAGCTTTATCTTTGTCCCACTCAAAGCGCATTTATAGTATATACCAAAAATATTTGCCTTTGTTATCCTACACCGATTTGGAATTTGGGATGAAGTAATTTGCGTTTTACCTGCTGCTGAATTCGTCACCGCTGAGCTTATTCTTCCAAGGGTAAACCTAGTACTACCAAAAAATCTTCATCGTATATTGCTTTATCCCAATTTGCAGCGGATTTAACTTGTTCTACAGTTAAGTTCTGGGTATTAGTCAAATTGGTAGCGCTAATGATAGCATTCCTAATATTGGCATTATCAAGGTTAGCGTTAGTGAGATTTGCGTTTCTCAAATCAGCACTATTAAGTTTGGCATTAGTTAAATCCGCACCACTGAGGTCTGCATCTCTGAGGTTTGCATAGCGCAGATTGGCATCACTAAGATTAGCATTAGGAGCAATTAAATAAGCTTTAAAACTATTGATCGAGAAATTTTGGGGAAACTTAGTTTTCTCGTCATACAAACAACCTTTAAGATAAGCTCCTCTGAGATCAGCACGAATCAAGTTGGTACCCCGAAGATTCGCACTAGTTAAATTTGCACCTCTGAGATCAGCATCGCTAAGATTTGAACCTCGGAGATTAGCACGAGTTAAAATAGTATCTCTCAAATTAGCAATAGTCAGATGGGCTCCGCTCAGATGAGCATTAGCTAAGTCAGCATCTTGGAGGTTGGCATTAGGAGAAATCAGATACATCTGATGATTCCCTGGTGTAAAATTAGGAGAAAATTTGGTTTTTTCGTTGTATAAACTGCCTTTGAGTTGGGCTCCAGCAAGTTTCGCATCTTGAAGATCAGCACCTCTAAGATTAGCACCGATTAGTTTAGCATCTCTAAGGTCTACACCTCTAAGGTTTGCATTTCTAAGGTCTGCATTACTCAGGTCTGCACCTTTGAGATTGGCATCACTAAGGTTAGTATCCCTGAGATTAGCATCCTTAAGATTCGCATCGGCAGAAATGCAATACATTTGATAATCATCGGGATTAAAATCTTCAGGGAATTTAGTATTTTCGTTGTACAAACTACCTTTAAGGTCAGCATCTTTGAAAATCGCATTTTCCAAAAGCGCACCTCTCAGACTAGTACTTCTGAGGTTCGCATTACTAAAATTTACACCTCTAAGGTCTGCATTGTTGAAATTTGCACCTTCAAGATTCGCGTTGTTAAATTTAGCCCCTTTAAAAGTTGCATTACTTGCATCAGCATCACTAAGGTCAGATGAAGAAAGGTTAACACCTTTAAACTTAGCTTCTCTAAGGTCAGCGTAACTGAGATTCGCACTTTTCAAATTGACTTGATTCAGATTTATTTGTTGTAAATCTGTTTTTTCCAGATTTAACCGTTCCAAAGAAATACTATAATCTTTTAAAAACTCTAGCGCTCTAATTCTCGCATAACTGGTTGACACATTGGCAGCGGCAGCATTATCAATTACTTGCCATGCTTCATATATTCTGGTTCTAATCCGTTCTGGACTTTCTAAAACATATAAAAATGCTGCGGTTAATATACTAAAGCCTTGAACATATTTTACTTGAACTACTGAAAATACTTGAGAGCAAATTGATTCGGGATTATCGCAATTAACAGATGACCAGTTTTCAAATCGGTAAACTAATAATATTACGGCAAAAGCAATAGTTAAAGCAGTTAATACACGCACACAAACAGTTAAAACTTTTCTTCCCCAAGAAAAAGACAATCCATCCATCCCGTAAAATCTTCCTTACTTTCCACCAAGACACTCCATAAAGGTAGTATATTTTTCTATCGGTGTGTGTTGATTTACTTACAAATACAATTCCCATTTACACAGTTGACAGTTGACAGTGGACAGTTGACAGTTGACAGTGGACAGTTAATGAAAGTTACTACCTTTAACCTCTAACCTTTAACCTCTAACCTTTAACCTTTAACCTCTAACCTTTAACCTTTAACATTTTCTCTATCATGAGGTTCTAATAAATAAGAAATATCCGGACCACTGGGAATTATACCCCCTGGATTCAGTGGAAACAAATTTCCATAATAATCCTGCTTCACGCTTTCTAAATCGCAAGTTTGTGCTATTCCGGGGAGTTGATACAAATCCCGTAAATAACCACCTAAATTATGATAATCTACAATTCTACGACGATTACACTTGAATAAACTGTAATAAACTACATCAAAACGAAATAAAGTAGTGAATAAACGCACGTCTGCTAAAGTTAATTTTTCTCCACATAAATATCTATTATTTTCTAACCTTTGATTAATCTCATCTAAAGCGGTAAATAGTTCATCGCAACATTTATTATAAGCTTCTTGAGTTTGAGCAAAACCGCAGCGATAAACACCATTATTTACCGCATGATATATTTTTTCGTTCCATTGTTCTATCTCTTCTCTTAATTCTTCTGAGTAAAGATTAAGTTGGGAATTACTGGCAAATTCGTTTAATTGGGAATTTAACATAACGATAATCTCCGCACTTTCGTTATTAACTATCGTTTTTGTTTGCTTATCCCACAACAACGGAACCGTACAGCGTCCTTGATAACCAGGTTGTGCAACTTGATACAATTGTGGAACAGTGCGACAATTTTCTTCAGGATTATTTAAAACCCAAATTCCTTGATCGGTTGAAGGATAAACAATTGATACTTCTAGAGCATCTTCAAGTCCTTTCAAGGCTCTAACGACCAAAGTTCGATGAGCCCAGGGACATCCTAAACCTACATATAAGCGATAACGTCCCGATTCTGGTTGATAAACATTATTTTCCGACTTACTGATGGAATTACGAAACTGACTTAAAGGACGGATATATTCTCCTGAAGAATTACTCGGTGCAAGCTTGGACATCATTATTTGCCACATAGTAGTCCAGACAAATTTTCCCAGCTTGATAATTAACCCTGAAGGTAAGGACTTTGCTTTTTTCTGAGTTTTGTTATAAGTAGAATTTTGAGATTTTTTTGAATTTACGTCTTCTTCTGATGATATGATAGGCGCTGACATCACAATTTACCCTCAAATTAACACAATCAAAATCAAATTAAATAAATAGTACTAAATTTTATAAATACTAGAAAAACTCTTGATGTAAATATAGAAACTAATCTTTTGTATGATAAAGTTTAAAACCTATGAACTTTATTTATCTGTGGCTAAATTTTATTTACTTGAAAATCGAGTAAATTAACCAAATAATCAATCAAATTAGGTCAAAAAACACAATGATTAACTTTAAAAATATCTTAAAGCAACTAGGAAATTATTTCCTGTGCAGCTTGCTAGTCCTAACAATCTGGTTGCTAATTGTACCATACGCCCAAGCCGCTAATACATCCACTAGAGTAATAAGTGCTACTGAAAATAGCAAACGCATTCAGGCGATCGCCACTTGCTTACCCGCAAAACTTACCATTCAAAATCAAGATGCAGGTAGTCGATTTGCCAATGTCTTATCAGAAATGAAAAACGACCAATTAGAAAGGATATTTGACGTTACAGACAATCCCAAATTGAGCGACTCAGAAATTGAATTCAAAACTTGCTTACAGCAAAAAGGCTTTACACCCCAAGCAGAACTTCAAAATCGTTCGTTTTACTAAATAAAGCTGCCTTACTCTAGGCTAAAACCTATAATCAGCTTTCATCCCTGACTTTAAAGCACAGGGTTTTGATAATTTATTGTATAACTCCGAACCCCCGTAGAGACGTAGCAATACGCCCCGTCTCTACAATTCCTAACTCCTCACTCTTAACTCCTAACTATTAATATGCATCCGCTTATCGCTACAATTTTTTGTGATGCACAAATAAAAGGTTGACTCAAGTTGCAGCAAATAACTAGTCGGTATCCCAAAACAACAGATCATCCAACAGAAAATTTAGCTGGATATCTTTTCTTAACACCAACTATTTTGGTTTTGGGTACTTTTGTGATACTACCCATAGTTTACGCTGTATTTCTTTCCCTACAGAAAGTACAGCTTCTGGGTGGTATTGAATACGAGTTTGTTGGTTTTCGTAATTTTAGTCAGTTAGTAGAAGATGAAAGGGTTGGGATTGCTCTGAAAAATACAGCCGAATATGTGTTAATCGTGGTACCTTCACAAACTATACTGGCTTTATTCTTAGCTGTCAGCCTTAATTCTGGCATTCGTGGTAAAAGTTGGTGGCGGGTTCTTTTCTTTTTACCCACAGTTACTTCTTCGGCAGTGTTGACATTAATATTCATGTGGATATACAACACCAATGGGCTACTCAACAATTTTTTAAGTGCGATTGGACTTCCTACATATAACTGGTTAGGAGATCCCGCAGTTGCCCTTAAAGCCATTATGATTATGAATATTTGGTCAACAGCACCGTTTTTCATGGTGATTTATTTAGCAGCTTTGCAAGATATACCCAATTACCTTTACGAAGCAGCAGAATTGGACGGTGCTAATGGATGGCACAAATTGATTAATATTACTATTCCCATGCTTAACCCCGTCACCTTTTTTGTGATTGCAATGGGAATCATCGGTACTTTTCAATTATTTGACCAATCTTACATATTTTCTAACGGAACTGGTGGACCGAATAACGCTACTTTAACCTTGGTTTTATTGATATATCAAGCGGTATTTCGTAACTTGCAAATGGGATATGCAGCAGCTTTAGCTTTCCTTTTAGCAGTAGTAATTATCACCATAACCTTGATTGGACGGCGAATCTTTGGAGGCGAAAAAAGTTGAACAAATTGAATAAATTGAATATAATTTGTAGCTATTCGTGGCTAAAGATACTGCTTTACTCAGTTTTAATACTGTATGCAATTATTACTTTAACTCCTTTTTTATGGGCGCTTTCTGCATCATTTAAACCCTTAACAGAAATAGTCGCAGGCGAAGTAAATTTTATCCCAAATAATTTTACCCTCGATAATTACAAGCAAATATTTATCGAAGAACCATTATTTTTACGTTGGTTTTTCAACAGCGTAATTATTGCGATCGCGGTTACTATCTTTAACTTGTTATTCAACTCAATAGCAGGTTACGCCTTGGCAAGGTTGCGATTTAGTGGTAGACAGTTTTGGTTTTTCCTGATTTTGACAGTATTAGCTGTACCAATCCAAGTTACACTTATCCCCACATTTTTAATTTTAAAAACTTTTGGCTGGTTAAACTCCTACCAAGGGATGATTATTCCCAACATGGTAAACGCCACATTTATTTTTATGATGCGGCAGTTTTTCGTTAATTTTCCCAAAGAATTAGAAGAAGCTGCTGCCTTAGATGGTTTAAATACCTTTGAAATTTTTCGTTATATTGTACTTCCCCTAGCAAAACCAGCACTAGCAGCCCAAGCAGTATTTATCTTCATGAGTAGCTGGAATAATTTTTTGCTTCCTGTAGTAATTTTATTTGATCCAGAAATGTTTACTCTACCCCTCGGACTCAACAGCTTCAAAGGTCAATACATCAGCTACTGGAATTATATTATGGCAGCTTCAATGGTCTTCACTCTACCAGCCTTAGCTATTTACGCCTTCTTCAACCGATACTTTATTGAAAGCGTCTCATTTACAGGAACGAAAGGTTGAAAAAGGTTAAAGGGAAGGCAACCATTAGCAATCACTCAATTAACTGTCCACTGTCAACTGTCAACTGTCAACTGTCCACTGTTCACAACTTGAAAAAGTACTTTGGGCAACAAATTGCACGCTTGGAGTGATAATTGTATTATGACGATTTAATCTTATTGCTGTGTTGAGCATTAAAATTTTTGAGGGGAAACATGATAAAAAAACTAATTGGCATTTTTGTTATTAGTGCGTTGTTGAGTTTTCAGATGTTTGTCGGCAGTGCTTACTCTGTAGAACTTGACGAAGCGACTCGCACTGTGATGTTGAATGAACAAGGTGATACCTATGTACTTAGTCTAAAAGAAGTAAAAGAAGGTAAACGTTTATTCAATTACGCTTGCGCTCAGTGTCATGCTGGTGGTGTAACCAAGACAAACCAAAATGTAGGACTAGAACCTGAAGCTTTGGCATTAGCAACCCCATCCCGCAATAATATCCAAGGTTTGGTGGATTATATGAAAAATCCCACTACCTATGATGGAGAGATCGAAATTTCTGAATTGCATCCTAGCATTAAGAGTGCGGATATTTTTACAGCAATGCGAAATTTGACCGACGAGGATTTAGAAGCGATTGCTGGTCATATTCTGTTACAACCTAAGATTGTTGGTCAAAAATGGGGTGGTGGCAAGATTTACTATTAAATCTTGAACATTTGAGTCATAAATAAATCTTAGTTATTAGTCTATAGTTAGGATTTCAATTTTTAGAAAGCTAACTATGGACTAATCACCGTTTTAAGCCGAGTTGGACGACAATCACAGAAATAGGGTTTTGACTATGTTCTACTCGTAATACTCTCATAACAGTGATCAAAACCGGATTCCTTACCCCACGAAAAATTAAGGTTTTACAGTTTCTTTTCGTCTAGCTCGCTACTTACTACCAGGGAGCGAGACGCTCCTACTACAAATATTTAAACTCGTCGAATTAACCTTAAATTAGCTAGCACATTTAATTTAAATTGGACTTTCTTTACCCAATAATTTACAAAAATTTTTATATATGACATATTGTCATATTTGGACGTAATTTTATTTAAAATGGAAGAAAGATAAATTTTAGACTGTTATTGGGAGAAAGCAATGAAATTGATTGCGTCCACTTTAAGACGTTTGGGTTTAGCCGTGTTGACTATGTTTTTAGTTGTCAGCAGCTTCGCGACTTTTGCTCCTAGTGCTGCGGCTGAAACATATACTGTGAAATTAGGTAGCGATAAAGGAATGCTGGCGTTTGAACCAGCTAAGTTATCAGTTAAAGCTGGTGATACCATTAAATGGGTGAACAATAAAGTTCCTCCACATAACGTTGTATTTGATACTGCTCAAAACCCTGGGAAAAGTGCCGATTTGGCTAAAGAACTTTCCCACAAACAGTTGGTAATGAGTCCGGGACAAGAATTCACAACCACTATTCCCGCAGATGCACCTGCTGGTGAGTATACTTTTTACTGCGAACCTCACCGTGGTGCTGGTATGGTTGGCAAGGTTATTGTCGAAGGCTAGTTAATTGTTAGGTGAGAAGTTCAGTAGAGAAGTCGGGTTTTTGATGAAAATTTGTTTAATTTACACATCATCATCTAAAAACCCGACTTCTATAGTTTACGACCATTAACCTTACTTAGAACCTTCTCTTTGTTCCTTAACTTCACGTAAGCGTTCGATTAGGTTTTTAGCTGAACCAGATGCTTTTGTAGAATTTTCTTCTGAAACAGAATCCTCTTTACCATTTACAAGCCGATTGGCAAGTGATGGTTTAGAAGTAGCTTGAGGTGCAGGCTCTTGAACATTAACTTGTGCTTGGGGTTTAGGTTTAGCTGGTACGCTTGGTACTTCTTGATTATTTCTAAGTCGCACTTCTAGGGCTGGCTTATCATTATTCTCAGATGTAGGTTTGTTAATTCTGATTTCAGGTTGGGGTTTAGAAGTAACTGGTGCTGAACTTACAGTCGGAACCACTACTGCATTACCATTTGGTTGTGCATCAACTTTAACCGGAACCGAACTTCTAGATATACTTTCAGGTTTAGATTCAGGTTTAGATTCAGGTTTAGATGGTTTTTGATTTATTTGATTTACTTGCACTTCACCTTCTTTAGATGAACGCAAACGGTCAGTTAATTTTTCCTGGGGATTGGAGAATTCCACAGTACGAGCAGTATCACCCACATCGGATTGAAAATCAAGGGTAAATGCGTATACTTTGGCTTTGCCATTTCTACGGATGGGATTTTGCTTGAAATAGTTGCGGAAATAATTTCTAGTTTCTTTCTGAAGGTCGGAGGAAACTGAACGATCAACAAATTTTAAATAATCAGCTTTGCCTTCAGCATCAATAACTAAAGTGCCCTCAATTTTACCTTCTTTTCCGGGTTTTGTTTTAATTACTTCAGAAATTGGCTGTTTAATTTCAGAGTTAGGATAGCGCTCCCTAACTTCTTCAAATTGTTTTGCGAGAGTAACTGTTCTTGTATCTTGAGGTGAAATATTGGTGTTCTGATTTGTGTTTTGATTTGGGTTTTGATTTGTATTCTGATCCGTTGCTGATGATGGCTGATTGGGTAGTTCGATTCTTCTAGGAGCCGATTGCTCTTGTCCCCATTGCTGCAAACTTTGTCCTGCCAAAGTTAAGTTATCACCTGGTTGGGGAATATTCCTATCAACGGGTGCAATAAAGTCTTCGCGGTTAACTGCTCTTGGTTGAGTTACAGCCCCATTACTATTAATATCCGGGTTGATTTGGGGATTGATCGCCATCATATCGTTACCGGATGTCGGAGGAAGCGGTGGTGGTGTGGGAATACCAGCAAGTTCCGGAGGTAACGGTGCCGATTGTAGTGGAGGTATATCAGGTAAATTGTAAGGTGCAGATGTTACGGGTGCTGGATTTCTTTTTCTAGACGCTAATGGTGCCGATTGTCCTAAATCGATATTTTGGTTAAAACGACGATAAGATCCGTCAGATTTTGCTTTAGCATTAAATGAAGAATCAAAATTTGGCTGAGGAAGTATTGGTAAAGGCTGACTTCTTGGTAAAGAGGAGATATTTGGATTAACCGAAGATTCAGGTAAAGATGGTATTATCACCTTTGTGGAATCGGGGCTAGGGGGTATTGTATCTAAAGGAGTTGGCTGAACCGCAAAGTTAGGTAGAGGAATTGCGGATTGTAGAGGAACCTGGGGTAATCCTGAAACTAGAGGACTATTATTTTGGGGCAACCTACTTTGTTCTGCTTCAGATAATTCCATTACCCCAACACTTTTCGGGGATGCTTCTTGGTTTACTTTCGAGTCAACAGGCATCAAAGGCAGAATGAAAGCAATAGCACCATGAATACCGACAGATGCTATGGCTGCTATTCCGGCTGGTTGGCTTAAGAATTCGGGTATATTTTTGAGTACTGAGACGTAAGACATGGCTATTATTGCTCACTTAGCTTGGTTGCGGTTGACTAGCAATTTAATTTATCTGCTAATATTTTCAGACAATAATGATTTGATTAAAGTAACCCTCTTAGATGCGCCCCTCTACAAATAATAACTTCAAATCCGCAAATCCCATCATAGCAGGATTGACAGTTGTACAAACAGTTGATTATCCATGAATCCAAGGGCATATTATTCAATGGGAATAAATGGAAACTGATTGGACTCAGGAGTTGTATTTGTTGATCAAGGCTTGGAAAATCATCACTTTTTAAACTGTATTTTTTAGCTTGACGGGAATAGATTACTTAAGTAAATATACTATCTCTGATTAAGAGTTATATATATTTTTGACAATCTATTGGCGAGGTTCCGGAAGTTTTTGTTTTTTATCATTAGTTTTTATTACTGACTGATTAGCGATCGTTCCCCCTTCTGCTTAAGATTTCGAGAGTGAAATCATCGGCTAAACATTAATTTACCAATTTTTAGCCAAAACTGAAAAATTTGATCGCCTTTGAGTGCAAAAGTTTAAACTGTATTTCCACAAAGACTTTTCAAACAATAAAGCTGAGATAATTGTTAATTATAAGTTATCTTCATCCATTGGCAATGCTTACATAATACCAATTCCAGTGTTTACTTACGTATAAGTTATACATTATCTATACATTTAGTTTTTTTTGCAAGTTTGACTAATTAAATTTCCCTACTCAAAACACTCAAATGCCATTACCTACTGTTATTTTACCGGGATTTTTGGAAAGCGCCGAAGCTTATTATAGTTTAGAAAAATCACTACAAAATTTGGGTTTTCCGACGGTGACTGTACCGCTACAAAGACGGGACTGGATAGCAACTGTGGGAGGAAGACCTGTAATTCCAATTTTGCAACGATTAGATTTCACAGTAAAAAGCATATTACAACAAGAAGGTGCTTCTCAAGTTAATTTAATTGGTCACTCCGCAGGAGGTTGGATATCCCGTATCTATTTGGGAGAAGTTCCTTATGGTAAAGGTAGCGTAAACTTGTTGACATGGAAAGCTTATCCCCAAGTTGCAACTCTGATTACTTTGGGTACACCTCATACCAGCTTGGAGCGCTGGACTCGCTCAAATTTAGACTTCGTAAATAATAATTATCCTGGAGCATTCTACGAAAAAGTCCGTTACGTCTGTGTGGCAGGGAAAACCATTTTCGGACAAAGACGATTGGGAAATTGGTTAGCTTTCAGCAGTTATAAATTAACTTGTGGCAATGGTAATACTTGGGGTGATGGAATTACACCCATCGAAGCTGCTCATTTAAGTGGTGCAAATAATTTAATTATTGAAGGTGTGATGCATTCTCCTAGAAGCCCTCAAATTTGGTATGGTTCCCCAGGGTCAATGGAAAATTGGGTCAAATACATATCATAGTTGTATATTTTTTTATCAAAAGTTAATATTTCTTAGTTAAAATTGTAATAAAAATAGGCATTTCCTAAAAGAGAGATTTTATGGTTGTACAAGAAACCCGATTTGACATTGTGATGCGGCGGACCGCGACAATCTTATCAGTAGTAATTATTACGTTTACTTTAATTGCTGCGACGACTGGAATTTTGCTGTCTATTTATTACGAACCAGCTTCCGGCAGAGCTTACCAGTCATTGAAGATGATAACTGAACAAATTCAGTATGGTTGGTTATTCCGTAAAGCTCACAATCTTGCTGGGAATGGAGTAATTATTGTTGCTTTAATTCAAATTGTGGTGATGTTTTTAGGCAGGAAATTTACCAAAAGCTGGTATACAGCTTGGGTAAGTGGAATATTCTTGACCTTAGCCGTGATTGGATTAAGTTGGACTTCGATGATTTTGGGTTGGGATCAACTGGGATTTTGGCGGTTTAGTATTGAGTTAGGAACCATTGAAGCTATTCCTTTGATCGGTGGGCAGTTGAGAGAAATTCTGATTGGTGGTAGTGGTGTTAGTACTTTGACCGTTCAAAGACTATATACCATACACAGTTATATTCTCTCTACCGCTGCGATTATTTTAGCCATAGTCCATTTATCTAGCGTGCTGTGGGTTGAAAAACAAGTCAGCAAACCGAATTCAGAAGAATTAGTTCAAGGTGTTGGAGCATCCGTAGCCGAAAGTTGAGATAGTCTCCCAATGGGGAGTTCTTCTACTTCCGGTAAATTTTCTAAAGAAAGACGAGTCGATTGGTTTCCACCAGACAAGCGTTTAAGTAAATCTGGTCTGGGGTCATGCAATAAGTAGATCAGGCGATCGCCAACTTCCCAAGTTTCAGTAACAGCCATCATGTGGATTTTGTCGTCTCTTTCTACAAATAATGGTAGTAAGTCCCCAGTCCGGATTAATGCTTGTAACTGAATTTTTTGCAAAGAAAAACCAGGCTCTTTGAAAGTCATACATCCTAGTTTGACTTGTTGATCATTAAGATGTTGATTCCAAGTTTTAATTTTGAAGTCTGGAATAAAAGCTTGTAAAACTTTACTATTATTTTTGGTACCGGCTTGAGGATCGCGAGGAAACACTGCTAAAGCACGGGGTGGGTCAAATTCTTCTGCGGCTCGTTGAGCCAAGACAAAATTAACTTCACCATTTTTGGTCATAGCCAGAAAAGTACCCACAGAATCAAGTCCAGCTTCTTCTAAAACATTGGCATCCAAAGCACTGCTAGTTAAAACCCGGAGATTTTGCGCTTCTGCTTTCTGAGAAGCTTCTAAGTCTGTATCAATCATGACTACAGTTTCACCGCGTTCTTGGAAGAAGCGGGCAATTAGTAAACTTAAAGGATTGCAACCAACAATTACTGCTCCAGTTGCTTGTTTGGAAGTAATTTGTAGTAACTTAGCAACCCAGCCTGCGGTTAGTCCTTGACAAAAAACTGTCATCAAAATCGTCAGAAACACCAAGGCTTTGATGGCATCGCCACCATTTATACCGCGCTGTGTCAGTAAAATTCCGAATAATGAAGCAACAGATGCTGAAACAATCCCTCTTGGGGCAACCCAGCTTAAAAACAGTTTCTGTCTCCAGTTGAGGTCGCTATTCCAGGTACATAAAAGAATGTTTATCGGTCGCACAACAAACATTAGCGCCAAAACGGTGAATAAACTACCCCAGCCCAAAGCGAACACGCTGGCAATAGATAAGTCAGCCGCTAATAAGATAAATAGTACCGAGATACAAAGAATTGTCAGCTGACCTTTAAAGTGGCGTAATAAACGTTCATCCGGTACAGAAGAGTTGGCAAATACTGCTCCTGCCATTACTGTTGTCATTAATCCCGATTCGCTGCGAATCATCTGAGCCAAAGTAAATAAGCCCCATACTGAAGCCAGCACTACCAGATTTTTCAGTTCAAATGACAAGATATTGGCTCGTTTGAAAAATAAGCTGAGCAACCAGCCACCCGATGCACCAATCAAAGCCCCAATACCCAACCGGACTAACAAACCTGTCACCGCGCTTAAAGGGTCAGCATCACCGTTCAAAATCGTATCAAGAACTACAACTGCAAGAATTGCTCCTACAGGGTCAATTAAAATGCCTTCCCCTTCCAAAAGCGTTGCTACTTGTCGGTCTACTTTTATTTGCTTGAGCAGTGGAGTTACAACCGTTGGACCTGTGACTACCACAATTGAAGCGTAGAGAAAAGCAATTGGCCAAGGGAATTCTCCCAGCCAATGGGCTGCCATGCTGCCACCGATTAATGTAATTAAGGTTCCTAAAGTTACGAGTAATTGCAAGCTGGTAGAAACTTTACCCAACTCTCGCAATTCCAAGTCCAGTCCGCCCTCAAATAAGATTATTGCCGTTGCTAGAGCAACAATTACTTCTAATCCAATGCCTAGCAAATGGGGATGTAATAAACCAATGCCATCCGAACCCAAAAAGATACCAAATAGCAGTAAAAAAACAATGCTAGGCAGTTTCAGGTAAGCAGCCAGCACTTGGGCGCTGATGCCTGCAACGACAGCAATCACCACTTGCAAGGTGATGTCAAAAGATGCTTCCATGTTGGAGATTTTGAGACGTGTTTTTCAAAATCTTTTGTTAAGAATAGTAAATATTAAACTCTATAATCAAAGGTTCGTACACCTCATCTGTGATCAAACTGTTAATTTTTTTCCTAAGATTGGTTATCTTACACCATTTTGCTAGTTTTTGTACAATCGCCCCAACTCCATTTGGCAACAAACAGCATTCTAGAAAGTACAAGTATATCTGTATTGCCAAAAGAAATAACAAAACAATAGCTCCATAGTATTTCCTCCTAACCACTTTAACCTGCTGTTTCCAATATGGGGACTAATTAATCATCAAGTAAGCATCAAGATTTTTTTGTTCAAAGCTATTGACATTTTTCCAGAAAATAGTTAAATTTATAAAAGCTAAAAACACAGGCCCCCATCGTCTAGAGGCCTAGGACACCTCCCTTTCACGGAGGCGACAGGGATTCGAATTCCCTTGGGGGTATTGATAAATTAAATAAGCTCAAGTTAGTAAATTTAGTTTTATAAAGGTAGAATTTATTTAAATATCTACCTTTTTAATTAACCGGCGAATTCTTCTACACGTTGACGAATTGCTAAAAGATTGGATTGCATATCTTGAGAAAGACGAGGTTCAATAATTCTGATCGGCATAGTTAATTTAGGCCACACTTTGACTGTATAACAAAGTAAAGTCCCAGTTTGGCTATCTAAGACGCAGCTATTTAAACGCCAGCTGCCGCTAAAATCTTTAAAATCCCCCTCTACCATCCGGAAACTAATCAGTTCTGGAAAAGATTCTTCCAAATCTAAAACTACTCGTGCAGAAAAATTCAGCTTGAGCAAGCGTTGCGAACCTATTTGTTCTAGACGAATTCCCCCGTTAGGATGCTCTAATTTGCGGGAACAAGCAAGGCTAGGAACAAACTCAGCTAAAGATTGATAATCAGTCAATACTTGCCAAACTGTTTCTACAGAATGAGGAATTTTAATTTTAGCTGTAATTTGTCGTTGACGTTCTGCAACTTTCTCAACTTCAACCGTAACAGATTGTAAATCGAGATTTTTACTGTTATTCCCTCGATAATTTGAATCGGATTGTGGGGTGTTTTGTTCTTTAATCATGAAAGTTCATTTACTTCGGTATCATCAGAAAACTGAGGTAAAGTTAAAGTAAAGCAAATTTTGCTTGACTCGGAATTCTCTATAGAAGTACTTTCTACGGTTATTGTGCCATTGAGATGCTGTATCAAAGACTTAACCAAAGCTAATCCCAATCCGGTACCTGGAGTCCATCTACCTTTACCTCGGCGGAATTTATCAAATATGAAAGTGGCTTCCTCTTCAGATATACCACGCCCAACGTTGATTACTTGAATTTGGATTTGATTGGCTTGTGTTTCGCAAATTTGGGTAACTTGCAGTTCTACAGAGCTATCGTGTTCAGAATACTTACAGGTATTTGTCAGTAATTCTTGGAGAATACGGTCAAAACTTTCTACTTCAGTTTGCAGCTTGAGTTCTTCGGGGGGTAAATAAACAGAAATACTCAACCCTTTTTCGGCTAATTTCTGCTCAAAAGATGCTGCTATACCTTGAATTTTGATATTTAGATCGATTGTTTCAAACTGTGGACGTTCTTGATGACTTTCTAGCTTTTGGAGTGTGAGCAGGTCATTAATCAAATTAATTTCCTTAGTACATTCCTGCTCTAGAATATCTAAATACCTCGCTTGACGGTCTGGTTGGATGTCAGGGTGACGTAAATTACGCAACGCCATACGCATATTTGTTAAAGGATAACGCAAACGGTCGCTCATGTTGCTCAAAAACTCATCTTTGAGTTCATTAAGTTCCCGCAACTGCTGGACATATTGTCGCGTTCTCTCGTATAACTTAGCTTGAACTTCCAAGCTGCGTTGTAGTTGAGCAGTACGTTCGTCTACTAAAGTTTGTACTTGTTTGAGCGTTTGGGTTTGAATAATCGCATTACTGATTTGAACGCAAACCATTTCCACAATATTTAATTCAGCCTCCTGCCAATTGCGACGTTGCCTTTGCTGTAATACCAAGAATCCTAACACTTTGCCTTGGCTTTCTAAAGGCATTAGCATCACTGCTGGTAACTTGTCTAAAACAAATATCGGAGCAATAGTAGAAGTATCTTTACGCCGATCTGAATTATCATTTATGGTGACAGGTTTAGATGCTTTGAAAGCACGTTGAGATATACCGCAGTCCGCAAGCCAAAAAGATTCTTCTAGAGATTTCAACTCATCGCAAAGCGAAGAATCCGTTTGCCTACACCATTCACTCACAACGGTAGCTTTCGCTTTGGGAATTTGCGTCTTATTGCGAATTCTAAATAAAGGATCTGAATATTTTAATAATATTAATAAACCACGGTCAGCTCCTAAAGCTTCAGCAGTAGAGGAAACCACCAACTGTAGCATTTGACTAAATTCCAAATTGCTGCGGTTGAGTATGGTTAATTGCTGAATCAAACTTTGGTGCTGTTCGCTTTTTCGCACCTGCTGTTTTTGTGAAGAAATTACCCTTGCTTGTACTATCTGAGCAAAAGCGATCGCGCAGGAAGATTCTACCGCTTTGAGTAATTGTTTTTCGGCATTACTCCACTCATAAGGTTCGGATTTAATGAGACTAATTACACCATTATTCTCACCACCAAAGCGAGTCGGAATTGCGAGTACAGCTTTTATTGGTAAAGGAAAATTTTGACATCCAATGATCAAACTTTCCTGAATCGTAGAAATATCCTCAATCGTAAACGGTTCAGCCGCACACTGTACTACTGGTAATTCCAGTTGTTCGATTGAAAATGCTTCACTTGAGTTAGGCAAACCTAAATAACTTTCTTGGGTACTCCAACTAGCAGTAGTTGGTTCCTCTTCCTGTTTTGGGTTTGTTACCAAACAACAATAATCTACTTTAAAAGCATTTCCTACTAGTCGAGCAATTTCTTGCAGCATCTCATCGATAGGTGTGCTGCTAGCAATAATCTGATTGATTTCGGATACCAACCGATAGGCAGGTTTTTCCTGATGCTGCATCAGCTTAAAGTAGTGTTGTTTCAATTCTTGTTGTCCATCCGAGCGTTGCGGCGGTGACGCTATTATATGCTTTTTCATTTATGGCACACTCTTGGATAATGACTCCATTGTCGTTTTACCCAACCTCCTGGTATTTCATTTACCTTGTTTTTTGTCGCTGCACCCTGATGAACCAATTTCAGTTCTACAAATAAATTCTTTCACCTGTTATAGCCCCTTTCTATCTAAAATAAGTTTTTTCACTGGTATATAAAAAATCTTTGTGCGAATAAAAAATTTAATTTTGTATATTGAAATGCTTCTTATACTTCAGGTTAGCTTTAGTGGATGCATTTAGTTTTTTTTGCTTTTCTCAGACCTAGAATATCCTTTCTAGAACTCCATACAAACCGTATTTTCTCTAGAGTAGAATCAAAAACTCTGTAAATATCATCCGCATTCCCACTGAGGGTGAAAATTATCATCGTACTATTTATTTTTGTTACAAGAGCTTTTATAAGGATATTTTCTATCGATTATCGTCAAAATAATTGTTATTCAACGAAAAGCTGAGAAAAAATAGTCTCCATGCGGTAGGGTGATTTATTTTTGTGAACCTTTACGAAGGTTAAGGACTTATTTTCAACTCCTATTCTTGATTGTCACTTACTTCCTACTCTCAAGGTTTGCATATGTCAAGCATTGTGACACCCCCTATGAATCATCAAAACCTTACAATAAGGCTTTTTCAACTATACTTGGAGCTTTTAATAAGTAAAAGTCATATATTTAATAAATTATTATTTAAATATAAGTGTCATTAGTAATTTAAAACAAAATCTCGATAGATATAACTCAGCCCAATGGTTATATTTCAAGCAATCATTGGGCTGAGTTCGTCGTAGAAAAAATTAGCCAGCTAAACTCTCTAAACTCAGAGGAACCATATCCCCGGTTTTTGTCAGTCCTAGCAACATCGGTTCTTGGGCTTGAATTAATTGACCTGTAAGTACGCAACGCTCTTCTTGCTGGGACGTAGCATCTATACTTGCTCGAATATCAGCACGTGAGAATCTCGGCTTCCACTCACCGGATTTTTGCTGGACATAATTCCACAGAATATCTCGAATCAATGCTTGATATCCCTGATTTCCAGATAATTCCTTAAGTTTATCTTTTAACTCCCGTTCCAAGCGGATACTGGTTACTTCCATTTCGGTGGTAGGGGTGCGAGCAATTGTATGCATGATTTTTCTCCTTAAAACTATAGACAGGATAGTAATACAAGTGTAGTATGTTTAAAGAAATGTTCAACAGGTGAAATTTTCTGTGATATTTATTGCGTCCTACTCTACTTCCTCATCTATCTCCAACTGCCGAGCCAGTTGGGAATCAGCAGTAATGGGAGTGGAGTATTTATTTATGGACGAGTGTAATCAAAATCGCGGGCAGTTTACACAAAATAATCAAGATTGTGAATATAGCAGAATTATTTGTTTACTCAAACAACTAAAACTAAGTGAAACAAGCGGGAGGTATTGGTACATAGATACCATACCAAAGTTTAAATAAAGACTTCAAAGTCAACATTTAACCCCCGCTTCTTTTTCCAAGGAAGCGGGGTTTTTTATGAGGAGCCAAGCTGTGAAAGGCGTGATGCAAGTATTAGAAAAATCCGTGGTAGTGTTTTCCCAAAATTATCTGCCGCTGTGCCAAATAAACATTAAGCGAGCTGTCGTGCTTTTAGTAACTAATAAAGCAGAACCATTAGAAATAACCACGGAGGATAGATGGTATATTAGCTCACCCAGCTTGGTAGTTCACGTACCGCAACATATACGGTTAAAAATTGCTTCTCGTGAGCGGACGTGGAAAGTCCCACCCGTAAATCGTCGTGAAGTTTTACGAAGAGACCACTATAGCTGTCAATACTGCGGTACCAATAAAGATTTAACACTTGATCATGTAATTCCCCGGTCTCGTGGTGGTCGTCATAGTTGGGATAATGTTGTAACCGCTTGTTCTAAATGTAACTCTCGCAAAAGTAACCGCACCCCCAAAGAATCTGGGATGCAACTGCGGACAAAGCCAAAAGCACCACTGCATCCAACTATTTCTTTTGCGGAACAGTTTTGGAAAGATGTCGTGCAAGCAAACCTGGAATAACAGGAGAGCATGAGGAATGCTAAAACTAACTTATACAGAAAACAGTTTTTACTTAGAGCTTTTAACTCAGTCGATAGAAGAATGGATACAAGGCAGAGTCATATTGAGTTTGCGAGTCGGTCAGAGTTTGTGTGTAGAACCTAGTACCGCTTGCTTTTTGCTTCCTGCTGATTTACCAGGATTAGCACAACTACGTACTCAAATCAACCAAAATAACAGCGGGGAAATCATAGATATTTATGCTTGTGATACAGAGTATGTAGAAGTTACTCTACGGGGTTATTGGCTATCAGTTAGCTCACAAACCATGAACGGTGGATTTGTGACAACTATGAACCATAGCACTGAATGTTTCTTACACCAACTATGGTTAGAAGCTGATAAAAGTACTTCTTTTGTTACCGAGTAAATCTTTGAACTAATCTCAGAGATATAGGTTGTCGCGCATTTAATTTGTATTTTTCTAGCGGGCTGTCTGGCCCGCACTACAAAACTTTAATAAAATTTGAATATACAAATTAAAGGCTTTTTAGCTTAGGAATCCGGTTTGATTTTTGAATAAGTTGTAATGACTAAGGAACGGGGAACTCTTAACAGGGAACAGTTAAGTGTACATGAGCGAGCGAACAAAGAATTACCGAACAGAAACTGATATTAAAAGCTTAATTAATCGGTTTGAAAATTGCACTTTACCCTATTATGAGTGGAATCATCAGGCACATTTAACTGTTGCGCTATGGTATCTGATTTACTACGACACGTTACTTTGCGTTTTAAAAATAAATCATCAATCATTGTCCAATTATTGCGTTCGCTTGTTTGTTGGTGTGTTAAATTCAGTAAAAAGCATCAGATTACAATTCATTTAAATTAAGATTTTCTCTCAAAAATCTAAAATACTATAAAAATACTGATAAAAACTTTAAAGCTAAAAATATGGGATTTGATTATTTCGGACATCAAGAAAATTCTCGCACCAATAACAATCGTCAAAACTTGCTAGCTTGCGGTTGGAGACCATTTTACCGAGAATTAAACTGGGAATTTTTATGGCAATTATTATCTAGTGATTCTCAGGAATTAACTCAAAAAACTTTAAATTTAACTAGTAGTCTTGTCCAAACAATAGGACGAAATCATTATGCTTGGTGGGCTAATTTAATCAATCTGGCTTCAGAAGATACTCGCTACGAATTTGAGAAATATTGGAATTACATTACTCCCGATCCATTAACACCAGACCATCGTTATAAAGATGTTTTGAGTACGGAAACACCGATAGTTCAATTTGTCAGCCGTAGTAGCATTCCCATTGATTATCTACTAAATAGACTTCAAGAAATTACAGTATTTCGAGTTCTGAAATTATTAGAAACTCCTGATTTAATTACTCAATATTATCTAGAAAGAGACTTTTATTTACCTATCGAAAAATTTAAAAGTTGGGAACGTTTAGAAGTAATCAATACTGTTTACGCTTACTGGTCTAAATATGATATTTGGTTGCAAATTGACCCTTACGAAAGAGGAAGAAGACAATATACTTTGATGGCACAAAATTTAACCCCATTAATTAATAAATCGACTTATGATTTAGCAGTTATGTTAAGTGGATATCAAAGTCGTGTAGGGAAAATTAATACTCAGTTTTCTATTAATAGTTTTTCCAGAGATATTCAGGATTTTACAGATGCTGTACAGCAAGCGGTTTTAAATCAAAATCAATTAGCAGTATTGGTACATGGTGAACCTGGTACTGGTAAAACCGTATGGACTCAAGCAGTTGCCAAAGAAATTCTTGTACCTTTGGGATATGTAATTTTTATTTTAGACCACGATGCGATTTCTAACTTTGTTCCACCAAATTATTTAGAACGGATTTGTATTATCATCAACGAAGCTGATAATTTAGCACAAAATCGTGCTAGTGAAGTAGCGCAATATGGCAACAAAACAGAGCATATTTTGAGCTTGTTGGATGGAACTTTATATCAAAGTGTAATTGATGATTCAGGATTACAAATTCAACAAAAGTTAGTTGTATTAATGACTTGCAATACCACAGAAAGATTAGACCCCGCAATGTTACGTAAAGGGAGAGTTGATTTCATATGTGAATTTAATTACAAATACGTCTAATTTTTTAAATATTAATACTAATTTAATTGTGTTAATTACACCTTTAGTGAATCAATAATTCCTGATACTCTGTAAGAGTTTCAAAGCTTTTTCATTGATTTGAATACTTAATTCACTAAAGGTAAATTATTAATGAGTAAGAAAACTTGTGGTATTTTTTTGATGACAAAGCAAGGAAGTTTTCTGTTGCTAAAAAAAACAAGGAATAATAAATACGATATACCAAAAGGTCAAATGGAAGACGCACATGAAAATAATGAACTAAAATGTGCATTCGATGAATTAAAACAGGAAACTGGAATATCCTATGATGATGTAAAATTAGACCCAAATTTTCGTTATGAATATGAGGATAATGAAGGCAAAAAAGTGATATTTTTGGGATGGCTAAAGACAGAAAGAATAATAACACTTAGCTCAGAACATATAGAATATAAATGGGAAAAATGGAATCCACCCCATAATATCCGCAAAGGATGGTTGAATTCTTTATTAAAACAGTTAAACAAGTATTTTGAAAACCACCCCGAATCTAAATACTTTTAGTAGGGTTATACTGGTTACTATATCTATTAAGTGATTAAGATTACAAGTATTTAAGCATAGTTAATTATACAATGTAATTGCGTTAGCGTATAGAGAAAAGAGTGAAGTGACTCAAGTAATCCTAGTCCTTGGGATTATTTCCCACAGCTAAAAATGACGGTAAATCTAATTATGAAACTATATAAATTTGAAGATGCAAATCTTTTTTATCAACAAGTAAAAGATTATCTATTAGATGATGAAGTATTACATAATTTACATTTAGGAGTTAGCAACAGGTTAATCAATAATCCAGACAGATGTAAAATCCAACCTTATTTAGCAGCAGTAGAACAAGACGGGAATATCATTGCAGTAGTTATGATGACAGTTGCTCATAACTTGTTGCTGTCAAAAGTAAAAGATTTCAACGCCATAGATATTATTGTTCAAGATTTACAGCAAAATAAAGAATCGCTAACGAATATAAATGCTCCTGTGGTGGAAGCAGAAACTTTTGCAGAAAAATGGTGTTTATCGACAGGTAAATCTTATCGTTTAAAAGAAAAACTACGTATTTATAAATTAGAAAAAGTAGAGTTATTTTTGCGAGCAAAAGGTAATTTTCGATTAGCAACTAGAAAAGATAAACAATTGCTCAAAAATTGGCACGATGCTTTTTGTTTAGAAGCATTAGGTAATATTGAATCGGATAGTGAAAGCTGGGTTGAAACGAGATTACAACAAGGTATAACTTATTTTTGGGAAAATGAAATTCCGGTTTCACTTGCTAGTAGCGGACGTTTTACCCCTAATGGTGCAGGAATCAATACGGTTTATACACCACCAGAACATCGGAAACAAGGTTATGCAGGTGCTTGTGTCGCTGCTTTAAGTCAAACTTTGCTCGATAAAGGTTATAAATTCTGTTTTTTATTTACCGATTTATCTAACCCAACTTCTAATAAAATATATCAACAAATTGGTTATGAACCTGTAGCTGATTGGAATAATTATTGTTTTTCGGATTAAAGGTGTAAGTAAACTACGACGATAATCACACAAGTCCGGTTTTTACTAGCTAAATATTCTTAATAAGCTCTCATTGCCTTTAATTTGTATATTCAAATTTTATTAAAGTCTTGTAGTGCGGGCATCCTGCCCGCTAGAAAAATACAAATTAAATGCGCGACAACTTACCACAAAATGATCATAAAAACCCGGCTTATTACCCCAAGACGCGAACCCTTGCGTCTCTACATTAATCTACGTTAATATTTATATAATTTAATAATCGGAATTATTTCACTGTGGTTCTTGGGGTATATTTAAAGGTCTTCCCAAACGGTCATAAACCAAAATATCCCACTGTCCGTTTAAAGTGTACTCAAAAGCAATCCTATTACCATCACCACTAATTGTCGGATTGCGGACTTCTGCTTGCAAATTAGCTGTTAAATTACGCGATTGACGAGTTTCCTTGTCGTAAAGAAAGATATTAGTTCTTCCCTCCATAGAAGCAGCAAACACAATATATCTACCATCTTGAGAAACCGATGGATGATTTGCGATCGCATTAAATGAATTCAACCCAGGTAAATCAATCAAGCTACGAGTCATCCGATCGAACATATAAACATCTTGAGTACCCCGACGGTCACTAGTGTAAACAATATATTTACCGGAAATATGAGGATTTAACTCAGAAGCACCAGAATTAAGGCTCCTACCACTATTATCAAATGGGTAACTTAATACACGTGGAGAACCACAAGCAGTTAATAAAGTTAAAGTTGTAAACAAGCAAATTGAAATCAAGTATTTGGTCATCAGTGGACAATTGACAGTTGACAGTTGACAGTTAATTTCTCCCCATCTCCCCATCCCCTTGTCCCCCCATCCCCTTGTCCCCCCATCTCCCCATCCCTCTTACTCAGGTGGTACACTTACTGGCGCACCATTGGGAATATCTAACTCAATATTTGCTCCTCGATCAAGTACTTCAATATCCCACTGACCACGAATGCTTGTTTCAAATACAACATATCTACCATCCGGACTAACGCTGGGATTTCTAATCGAGCCGTTGTAATTTGGTGTTAGGATTTGTGACTGCTTTACAGCACGGTCGTAAAGTGCTACAACTGGTCTGCCACGGTCACTAGTACTGTAAACTATATACCGTCCGCTGTAACTGAGGCTGGGACTTTCTGCAATTGTATTCGGTCGATTCAAGCGTGGTGTGGGAATCAACTGTTGCTGTTCTAAGTCATACAATAATAATTGCTGAGTACTGCTGCGATTTGATACATAGGCTAAAAAACGACCATTCCCGCTCAAAGCTGGTTGTTCTTCATTAGAGCGAGTATTAAGCGAGTTAGAACCAATAGGAATATCGTTGGAACTACAAGATACAAGTAAAATACCCAGACTCAGACAAAGACCCCAATAAAATCGTAATGGTCGCCAAAATCTGGGGATAATTTTTTTCACCTCAATGTTTTTTGCTAACTTTACTTGTCTATATCTCCCAGATTTATGGGATTATCTTTCTCGTCTTCTAAACGCACAATTGGGTTGTAATCTTCATAATCGGTGGGTATGACTTCATCAATACCCCGTTCTCTTCTCGGTTCTAAATCTCTACTAGGACGACGTTTTTTTGAAGTTCTAGGTTGAATATCTTCTTCAGGTCTTCGAGAACTCGGAGGTCTGTTGCTACTCGGACGACGAGATGCTCTTCTTTCTTCACTAATAGAATTATCCCAGTCATCAATTGGTCGAGATTCGGAACCCCAATCGCTTTCTCCAAGTCTGGGATTACTGCGATTTGTATTACGCTGATTACTTGAACTACGACGACGTGGTGGTGTATCCTCTTCGTTTCTTACTACATCATTACGACGCTCTGGACGACGGGGAGCTTGGTCTTCGTAGTAGTCGTTACGAGATGAAAGAGTGTCCCGACTTCCGCGAATACGAGGACGCTGGGTGGGACGTTCTTCTTCGTAATAGGGGTCGTAAGGTAAAGGATCTCGATCATAATCTTCTACCTCAGCACCGTACTTATTGCGATCATCATAATCATAACGGTCGCTGACATCGCGATCGCGGTCTACAATTGGAGTGCTGCGTTTGGCTTGCTGAGTAGCAATCCCGCGCAAACGAATACTTTCATAGGCAAAATATACGGTAGTTCCAACTAAAAGCAATTGACCAAATTGTAAAATAGGATCTAATCGCCAACCTTGAAAAATAAAAATAAAACCGCACAATAAGCCGACAGCAGCAAAAAATATATCTTGGTCTCGTGAGAGTTCCGGACGTACAGTACGAAGAAAATATAGTCCGGCTCCAGCAATAGCTAGAAAAATTCCTAAAATACTAGCTGGATTAGTTCCTATATTCACCTGAGCCAGAACACTGGCTGAGTTCAGCCCAATAGTTAACATTGTTATTTTCCCGATATCAAATCTATGTTAGCGACTCACAACTCAAATCTCTACATCAAGTAAACACAAATATATAACAAAGACGCGAATTGTCTGACCCCAAACAGGAGTTATTCAATATCGCGCCTTGGCATTGTTACTTCAAGTTAACAAGACTAGACTTGTGAATTAAGTATAACTTGTCCTCTGTGGGAGAAATAGTTAGAAACTTAGCCTAGCCGACAATTAGCTGAGGCTAAATTGTTTCTAACGTCTCCAAAAAACTCTTATGAACGTTGGATTTTATCTTTTTGGCTGATGAAAATTAATGCCACTGTTGCGGGAATAACAAAAATTGCCGCACCCCAGGCCAAGCTCCAAAGAAAATTTGCTAAAGAGGGAGTCATAATTACAACCTTTTATTTACATTCTTCTTTAATTTTAATACCACGAATTGAATTGCAATAAGTCTTAATCCTTAAATAATAAATCCGGCGGCTATAAGACAGTATGCTTTGCTAAGTTGCCGATAAAATATTTATAGATGCTTTACAAATCTTAAAATACTTTGGCTAACTTATAAATCGTAAATTCAAACCATGAATACCGTTGACGTGACCAACTTGACTCTCAGTCTGATATTGGGACTGATGACCTTATTATTTATTTTCCGCATTATTCTAACTTGGTATCCCCAAGCAGAACTAAATCGCTTCCCTTTTAATGTCATCGCAAAACCTACTGAACCATTTTTAGTGGTGCTGCGAAAACTAGTACCACCCATTGGTGGTGTAGATATTACACCGATTATTTGGGTAGGAATATTCAGTTTAGCGCGGGAAATCCTCTTAGGTCAGCAAGGACTACTGACCATGCTTGCTCGTACCAGTTAAACGTGATTGTCTCTTAGAAGTCGGGTTTTTGTAAAGATTGTTTGCTTTTAGAGTAGAGGATGTTTGAAAAGTATTCGGCGACTATAAGTCGCCAGGTAGAGTATTAAATTAGACTTTTCAAATCTCCTTTTAGAGATATTTATCCAAAAAAACCCGACTTCTGAGGTTTAAGAATTTGTTTCTTTGATGTCCTGTATAAAACTGGTGTAGACATTACCTTCCAAAAATTCGGGAATATCCATAACTTTTTGATGAAAGCTGATGGTTGTAGTAACTCCAGTAATCGCACATTCTCTTAAAGCTCGTTTCATCCGATGAATTGCGGTGAGACGGTCGGGAGCCCAAACAATTAATTTAGCAATTAACGAGTCGTAGTAAGGGGGTATGTGGTAATCCGTATAAATATGGGAATCAATGCGGACTCCGGGACCTCCGGGGGGAAGATAACCGCTGATGCGTCCGGGACAAGGACGAAAATCGTGATCGGGGTCTTCAGCGTTGATCCGACATTCAATTGCGTGACCTCTCAAGACAACTTGGTCTTGGGTGAGGCTGAGTTTTTCTCCCATTGCAATCCGGATTTGTTCGACAACCAAATCAATTCCGGTAATCATTTCCGTAACTGGATGCTCAACTTGAATCCGGGTGTTCATTTCCATAAAGTAAAAATCGCCCCTATTATCGAGCAAAAACTCTACCGTACCCGCACCAGTGTAATTAATGAACTTGGCAGCTTTGACCGCAGCTTCTCCCATTTTTTGGCGTAATTCGTCATTAAGTGCCGGACTTGGAGCTTCTTCTAAAAGTTTCTGATTGCGTCGCTGAATTGAACAATCCCGTTCGCCTAAATGAATGACATTACCGTAATTGTCCGCTAGAACTTGAAATTCAATATGGCGGGGTCGTTCGATAAATTTTTCTAGATATACTCCTTTGTTACCGAATGCTGCTTCGGCTTCTCCTTGTGCTGCTCGAAAAGATTTAGTAAATTCAAGTGGCGATCGCACTAAACGCATTCCTCTTCCACCACCACCAGCTGTAGCTTTAATCATTACCGGATAGCCAATTTTCTCGGCAACTTTTAATCCTTCTTCTTCGGAAGATAGCAAACCATCGCTACCCGGTACTGTGGGAACACCGGCTTTTTGCATGGTTTCTTTTGCAGTGGATTTATCTCCCATTTTGCGAATCGCTTCGGGTGATGCACCAATAAAAGCTATATGATGGTCAGCACAGATTTCAGCAAAACGGGCATTTTCCGCTAAAAAACCATAACCTGGATGAATAGCGCTGGCATTGCGCGTTAATGCGGCTGCAATAATATTAGGAATATTCAAATAACTTTTACTACTAGCAGCGTCACCGATACAAACGGCTTCATCTGCAAGCTGTACGTGAAGAGAATTACGGTCGATACTTGAGTGTACGGCAACAGTAGCAATTCCCATTTCTTCGCAAGCACGGAGAACGCGAAGAGCTATTTCCCCTCGATTGGCAATTAATATTTTCTCAAAATTCATCTTTGTAATTTCTATATCATTTCTGTAGATTGACATTTTCTCACGTCAAATTCCGTACAATACTTTCGCTTTGTTTCAAAATTTGACAAGAAATTCGACGCTTTGCTTGTAAAACTCCTGGCTATAATGAACTACTCATAAGGCATTTTAAATAGATTGTTTGCCTAATTTAATGCAATCAGTATTAAGAAATAAATCAGGGAGTTAATAATTATACTCATTGCGACCTTCCAGGGGAAATAATCAATTAATATCATGTTCGGCTAAACACTTATCATCTTTGTGAGGGCTGGTAATGGGTAATTGGTAATCGGTAATGGGTTTTGGATAAATGCGTTGAGTCATATAGTAAGCAATTCACCGGACTTCATATAATCTAATCAAATCATCAACTCATGTTTTAATGCTGTTGTCCTAATCTTGTTTTTAAATATGACAATAGTTCTATTTGATTTCTGTCAGCCAGTTATCCCAATTTGGGAAAAACAATGCATCTCAACTATTATTTTTCGGATGGGTAACATATTATAATGTTGTGCTATGATATGTTTCTAGATAAATAATCATGCGGATGTGGCGGAATTGGTATACGCGCACGTTTGAGGGGCGTGTGGCTTTGCCTTGCGAGTTCGAGTCTCGCCATCCGCATTTTTTAATTAAAGTGAATCAAAGGTAATTGGATTAACCTGTCCCGTGGGGAGAAATTGCTCAATATTTTGTGCTTTGATATAAAGTAAGTGAAGTATTGTTAAGAGCAGAGCATTGACTGCAACTTTTAAAGGGACGGATAATTTAGCATTGCCTCAGAAATGGCATAGATTAGATGCTATTTGGCAAGGTGGAGAAGAGCAAATTCAGCAAGGTTTGCCTCATACTCAGTTAACACCGGCTTGGCAGTTGTTGCTGTTAGGCGATGGTTCCCCTACGCGACACCTGAAGTTGCTGACAGGGGAACCGACAGAAGTAGATGTGATCGATATGTCATTAATTGGTATGGATGCCGATGATGCACCGGATTTGATTAAGTTAGTACCCGGGCCTCGACTACGACGACAGGTTTGGTTGCGTACCGCTTCTGGTCAAAGATTAGCTTATGCGGCTTCATGGTGGGAAGCGTCTCATGTGGATGAATATTTACAAAATCGTTCTTTACCGATTTGGGCGAGTTTAGCGCGTCTTCGCACTGAATTGTATCGAGATGTTCAAGGAATTTACTACGGTCATTCCCCAGATTTGGAATTGGGATTTAATCAAAAGGGTCCTTTTTGGGGACGACATTATTTATTTTGGCATCACGGACAGCCTTTAACCTTGATTTATGAGGTTTTTTCGCCTTATTTGACTAAATATCTGGGTTCAACTCAACTCTAATTATATTTAAAAATCAGTAGAACTTAGTCCTGATGGCAAGTAATTTTTGAGGAATGCTTTTCAAAAAAGCGAGTGCTTGGTTGTAATAGTAGTGCTAAACTTGCTGGGTCGGCAGATTTATTAATAAACTTAGCGTGAGTAAGAGAAATAATAAAAAATGGTACTTTAAGCTACATTATTTCTAGCTAAATACAAAGAAAACCTATTAACTGCCAATGGTGGCTTGATTGCAAAATTACTATTGAGTCAGTGAGATTAACTTCTTTTGGTAATGAATAACTCTAGATATATAGAGTAATTTTGGTTAGTTTAACCAATAAAGTAATTGAAAAATTCCGTTTTATGAGGTATTGGTTTCAATGACACTGCCTGTCGTGTCTATTTCTAGAAAGAAAAAAAAGAAACCGTCTTTAGTATTGACCCTTTCTGGGGCGGGTTTATTAATTGGTTGTGGAATTGCGGCTTACTGGCTTTTGACTCAGGGAAAACCGTTATCCAGAGACTTACCTGTAGGTGCCAATATCATTCCCGAAGATGCCCTATTTACGGTTTCTTTAAGTACAGATACTAATCAGTGGGACAAACTGCGTTCTTTCGGAACCAAAGAAAGCCAAGCTGTGCTAGATAAAAGTTTAGTTGAGTGGCGCGATCGCTTTTTGGCGAAAGAAGGTTTTGATTTTGAAAAAGATGTTAGTCCTTGGGTTGGAGATCAGGTAACTGTGGCAATTTTGGCTCCCGAACAGCCGAAAACTGCATCTCAAGCAGTATCTAACGAGCAAAAATTAGCTACTGTCGAACAGTCGATGGTGATGGTTTTGCCAATTAAAGACCAAAACAAAGCTCAAACAATTTTTGCACAATCGAAAGCTTTGAAAGGTGAATGGGTTGATCGCGAATATGAAGGAATTACGATCAAAGAAGCACAAGCAACTTCCGGAGACAATTTATCTTATTCTGTAATCGAAGAACGTTTTTTAGTAATTGCGGATAATCCCAAAGCTACAGAAAGAGCGATTAAAGCTTATAAAAGTAAAGCAACACTAGCGAATGGTGTCGGTTTTGCCAAGCACATACCCCAAATTGCGACTTATCAGCCTTTAGCTCAGTTTTACGTTAATGTTCCCTCTGCGGCTCAAATTGCCGGAACAAGTTCAGCAAAAGGTCGCTTACCCGCGCAAGTATTAGCACAACTGAAAAATAATCAAGGATTAGCTGGAACTCTCAGTTTGGAATCTGAAGGACTGCGATTTAAAGCAGTATCTTGGTTAAAACCTAATAGTCAACGAGTGTTAGCGGTAGAGAATAAAGCGACTACCATGACAACTCGTCTACCCGAATCCACTTTAATGATGTTTTCTGGTGGCAACTTGCGTCGATTATGGTCTGATTATGTTTTAACTTCTCACAAAAATCCCCTTTCACCAATTCAACCAGAAAATTTAAGAAAGGGATTTAAAGACTTGAGTGGACTTGATTTAGACAGTGATTTACTCAGCTGGATGGGAGGTGAATTTGCCTTCTCGATTATTCCTGATGCTCCCAGAAAAGACATTCCTCAAGATGTTCGTGTCGCTTTGGTATTCATGGTACAAGTTAGCGATCGCCAAAAAGCGGAAATATCTTTAAAGCAGTTGGATGAGGCGATGAAAACTCAGTATCAGTTTAAAATCAAAGAAGAGAATATAGGCTCCGTGCCTGTTGTGAGATGGATTGGACCATCGGGGACTTTAACTGCTACTCACGGCTGGTTAGAAAAAGACGTAGCGTTTTTAACTTTGGGAACTCCTGTGACAGATAAAATACTTCCCAAACCAAAGAATATTTTAGCTAACTCTGATTCTTTTGAGAAAGCATTACCTAAAGAACTTACTCCTGTAAATGGTCAGTTATTCTTAGATATGGAAGGTGCCGCAAAAAGCTTTTCTTTACCGGCTTTATTTCCCCAACAACAAAGTTTCCTCAACGCAATTAATTCCATAGGTGTCACAAGCGCCGTAAGCGATAGTCGTACTACTCGCTATGATGTTTTGCTGAAATTTAAGCAAGGTGAGAAACCTGTTCCATTTCCAAATTCCCAGGAAAGGAAGTAGGGTTTTAATAGACAAATTAACAGCAGTTTTTAGTCGGATTTTTATGAGCATTGTCTGGTATTACAGATATTTATGCTAAAAGCCCGACTTATGATGATTGTAAAGATAAGCTAGAAGAGGTAGAAATCTTAAGTGATTACTGCCTCTTCTTGATAAAGCTTTGAAAGAAAGTAAAATCAAAAAATTATAGAAATTATCTGAGGAGAACACTTTTATGGATTTAGTTGTACTCCAAAACTGGCTTGATAATGCTTCTTTTCTAATCCTGTTTATCACAATGCTGATTTATTGGGTAGGAGCGGCTTTCCCTAGTTTGCCAATATTGGGTGGTTTAGGAACTGCGGGAATGGCGATCGCCAATTTATGTATGGCAACTTTACTTGGTGCAAGATGGTTAGAAGCTGGATATTTCCCTTTAAGTAATTTATATGAATCTTTGTTTTTCTTGGCTTGGGGAATCACCACGGTTCATTTAATTGCTGAATACAATAGTCGTAGCCGTTTGGTGGGAGTTGCGACTTCACCTGTAGCAATGGGTATTACGGCTTTTGCAGCCCTGACACTTCCTTCAGATATGCAAGTTTCCGAACCATTAGTACCCGCACTCAAATCAAACTGGTTGATGATGCACGTCAGTGTAATGATGTTGAGTTATTCGGCTTTAATGGTAGGTTCGTTGTTGGCTGTAGCTTTTCTGATAGTTACTAGAGGTCAACAAGTACAACTTCAAGGTAGTTCCTTCGGTAATGGAGGCTATCGTACTAACGGTTATCGCTTGCGTAAAGCCGGTGAATTAGTTACCGAACCCCAAACATTTGCTTTTGAAAATAATGGGTTTTCTGCCGTTGAAAGCAGTAGCAATGGTAAAACAGCGATGGTGGGTACTGTCGTTGCAGAGCGTATACCAACTTCCCCATCGAATATTAATTCTGGAGAACCCCTTTCACCTCAAAGATTAAGTCTTGCGGAAACTTTAGATAATATCAGCTATCGCATTATTGGGTTAGGTTTTCCCCTCTTGACAATCGGCATTATTGCTGGTGCAGTTTGGGCTAATGAAGCGTGGGGTTCATATTGGAGTTGGGACCCCAAGGAAACCTGGGCATTGATTACCTGGTTGGTGTTTGCTGCTTATCTCCACTCGCGCATTACTCGCGGTTGGCAAGGTCGTCGTCCAGCGATTTTAGCTGCTACCGGCTTTGTTGCGGTTTGGGTTTGTTATTTAGGAGTGAACTTGTTGGGTAAAGGGTTGCATTCTTATGGCTGGTTTTTTTAATTAGGTTAAGAATTGACCCGGCGGTTGAAACCGCGTCTACACACGCGAAACCCGCCTGCGCGGGTTAAATAAGTTCGTAGGTTGGGTTAAGCGCACGAAGAATAATGATGTTCAACAAAAAATTAAGAAGGGCGCTGTAACCCAACAAATTCTTTCGGGGGTATTCTTAAATATCTCAATTGAGGAATATTGTACAAAACCCACCTGACCCGCGCACCTTCGGTAAACGCGGGTTAAAGAATCAATTTAAAATGTTCTTTTCCATAGGTTGAAAAGGAGTTTTTTTATCTAGCTCTGTAGTTCCATACAGTTCATTAAGAGAAAATCGTTGAGTATCACGGCAGTCAAGCCTAAATAAAGTATTCAACCTTACAACAACTCAATAATCCCTGGGAAATAGACGGGCAAATAAAGGGTTCTTCTGTCTAGCAGACCTTGTAGGTGAGATTTTTTTTCGTAGGAATATTTTAGTGTTCATAATGCTGGGTTTGGTTGCTCAACCCAACCTACTACTACAATTAAATTTGTACGGTCGGTTTATTTAAACTTTGACTGGTATGCGTTAACGATGGGGTTGCAAACTAGGTGCTTGTCATTGCTTACAATTCCGTCAGTGCATATTACATATTTTTTTCTTAGCTGTATTTCTTCTGGAGTGGCTTCCTTAGCATTGAATGTTCGTCTGAAATCAAATATTTTGTTGTTTGATATACTAGCACCTACGCCAAGAAGTACAAGTAAAGCAACACCGATGATTACTATCTCAGAATCGTCAGAGATTGATGATGAATTTTTATAATATTCGGTTTCTTGCTCTATTTCTTTAGAATCAAAATAGCCTTCTACTTCCGGCATGAAATCTGGTGGAAAGTTAAACCAATTTTCGTCGTTTTCATAAGATGAAAAGTGTTTCTTTAACTTAGTTCTATCGCTATACATATCATTTGAATACTTGTAAGAAATACATTTAAATTGATGATGTGGATTCTTCTGATTTAATTCGTTACCTCTTCTATTTGGGTTACCTGTAGCGACTATTTTATACAAATCGGTTCCAATTGAACGAAATAAGCAAACGTATCCGGGTTCTTTAGCCATTATGTATTCTGAAACTAAGTAATATATAAAAAAAGTTTCTATACCTGATTAATGTAGTCAGGTATTTTTTTAATTGATAATTATTTGGAATACATTTGAATTCTTAAGATATTTTTAAAATTCTTCTGATAAATTATCGTAACTTTAAACCGTAACGGAAATAAAGATGATATTGTTGCTTATCTAGAGGAACGTAACTTACCTCTTGATGAAATCGGACGCGATGTACTTGCGGATAGAATATTGCAAAATCCCCCTCAACTTGGATATCTGACAATATCAAATGCATTGCAATGGCGATTACAGTATCGTCGAATAATTGATATAGCTAATCTAAAAACAGATATAGGAGTAGAAAACTTGCTTGAAAGCTCAATTTGGTGATTTTCAAACCCCTCCTGCATTAGTAGCAGAAATATTAAAATGTTTAAGTGAAAGTAAAAAGTATTTTCCAAGAACATTTGAACCAACTTGTGGCAGAGGAAATTTTATTTCTGGTTTACTAGCACTTGATAAACCTCCAAAAGAAATTCAAGCAATTGAATTTGATCGAGAACACTTTCAAACTGCAAAAATAATCTATGAAAATACTTGTTCAACTCGTGTTGTCATTCAACAAGCCAAAATATTTGATTTAGATTTAAGTCAAAGTTTGAACTGGAGTACACAAGGAAATTTATTGGTTATAGGTAATCCTCCTTGGGTAACAAATTCTCAACTTGGAAGATTGGGAAGCAATAATCTGCCACTTAAAACAAATTTTAAAAACTTAAAAGGACTTGAAGCTAAAATAGGACATTCTAACTTTGATATTACAGAATATATTTGGATAAAGCTGATTCAAGAACTTGTTTTTGAAAAACCAACTATTGCATTACTCTGTAAAACTGCTGTAGCGCGTAATGTGCTGCAATTCGCTTTTGATGCTCAACTTAAGATTAGCAATGCCTCAATTAGATTGATTGATGCAAAAAAATGGTTTAAAGCCTCTGTAAGTGCTTGTTTATTTTGTTTAGATGTTGGTTCTGATAAACCAAGTTATCAAGCAAATGTTTATTCTAATTTATCAGCAAGTGAACCAGAATCAACTATTGGAATTATTGATAACAAATTAGTTGCAGATGTTAAAGCTTATCAAAAATCAGCTTTTCTCAATGGAAGTAGTTCTTTAATATGGCGACAGGGATTAAAACATGATGCAGCATCCGTCATGGAACTCACTTGTATTTCCGAAGGAGTTTTTCAAAATAAATTTAAGGAAATATCTGATATTGAATCAGATTATATTTACCCTTTATTAAAATCTACCGATTTATTTCATGGAAAAATAGATTCAAAACGAGGTGTGATAGTTACTCAGAAAAGAATCGGCGAAGATACATCCAATTTACAACAAATGGCACCGCGACTTTGGCAATATCTTGGAAGTCATTCAGAGCAATTTGATCAGCGAAAATCTTCTATTTATAAAGGTAAGCCGCCATTTTCGATATTTGGAATAGGTGATTATTCTTTTTCTCTTTATAAAGTGGCTATTTCAGGGTTGCATAAACAACCTAGATTTAGAATTATTTATCCAATCAATAATCGTCCGGTAATGCTGGATGATACTTGTTATTTTGTTTCTTGTAATTCTTTAGAAGAAGCAATACTTTTAGCTTGCTTATTAAATAGTAATCTATGTTTAGATTTTATTAAATCAATAATTTTCTTAGACGCAAAAAGACCAATTACGAAAAAGTTATTGCAATCTATAAATTTTAATGCATTACTAAATAATATTTCACCAGAGCAATTAATAAAGCAAGCTTCGGAATATCAACGCTTTAAACCATATTCAAATCAAAAACTAGAATGGTCATCAACTTTAGAATCATTATGTAAAAAGAATTCAAATAGCTATATAAAACAATTAACCTTTGACCTTTAACCTCTAACCTTTGACCTTATAAAATCATTTTCTTCACCATTTGTGCTGTAGCAGGAGCCAATAAAACCCCGTTGCGATAATGAGCGCTAGCTAATATTACATTCTCATATCCCGCTAGTTGCTTGATAACTGGTGCAGGACGATTTTCGGAACGGGGAAAATTAACAAAAATTAATATCTATAAAGACGTAGCAATGCTATGTCTTTACCTAAAACCGCAAATAATACATTAATTGAGCGAGTGTTTCACCAGATAAATTCAACCGCTTCTGAAAATCAACTATATTGCGATAAGGACCCAACAAGCAACGATTATCTACTACTGCTTGCGCTAAAGAAGAATCGATGAAAGGTACTTTTAACAGATTGTCAAGTGTTGCAGTATTAGGATTTACAATATAAGTAATAGTACTTAAAGATTCGTCATCATAATAACCAAAAATTAAAATATTTTCTAAGGGTTTTAACCGTTGTGCTGGTAAACCCAAAGCAGCCGCAATATCTTCTACACAGTAAAATTTAACACCTGTTTGTGCAAGTTCCACGAGAGTGCGGGCTTGATGTATAGACAAACCCGGTAAGCGCAACCAATCATCAACAGTAGCTTGATTCGCATCAATCCGAATACCAAGTTGAACCGCGATCGCAATTTCTTCCCCAGATTTTAATCGATAATAAGGGTCATTAAGCAGTTGTTGACGCAGTTTTTGCATCCTGGGATTAAGTCGAGGTAGCCAATTGGGGTTCATGGGATGGGGATGGGGGACAAGGGGACAAGGGGATGGGGAGAAATAGATATCAACTAACAACTATCAACCAACAACCACCAAGCAACCACTATCAACTCTTTCCCTCCCGTTAACTATTCATTATCTAAAAGTTGACGACGTTTTTGTTCAAATTCATACTCGGAAATTAATCCATCCTGACGTAAAGCATCCAGTTGCCGTAAAGCTTCCGCTAACGCTAAGGCTCCTGAAGCTTTGTTGGTGAAAATTGATTTGGTTGATTTACCTCCATTGAAATTACGGTCAAAAGTTTCTTCGTCTTGTGCTAAATACCACACAGCCTCAATGGCGCAAGCTACTTTGGGTATTGGTGTCCAAGAAAGCAAAACATAAAGCAATCCCCATAACGGCTGTCCTAAATAAAATTTATGTAAGCCGGAGATTGTGAGCGCACCCGATAAAGCTAAAATTGCTGCGATGCTTCGGCTTTTATTTTTGGCAAACATATTTTTAAATTATCTATCATTAGCAAATTAAATTACACAGTTGGTTATTGGTTAGTTAAATTTAAATCAGTAGATCAGCTTGAAAAATTGTCGTTATTCCTTCGTGAGTAGGGAATAGATAATATGGAGTAGGGGTAAGGTTTTAAGTTTAGTTTAAATTTTGCTATACAACGATAATTATTTGTATTTATTATTTATCTAAAGTCTAAAGGAAAAATCGCTGTTGATAAATAAAATTTTTCACTGGCTAGAATATCAGCAATTATTTAGTAATTTGATGTAATAAAAAGCACCAGAAAGCTAAGTTATATTATGATTAATAATATATACTACTATTTCCTATGAAAAAGACGTTAATTTTTCACGATAAAATGGAGTTAAGTTCAAAAATATTTTCCTTTATGGCTGAGATAGATTAACTTTAAGGTAACTCAAACATTCTTAACTGACCTGTAAACAATCTAAGTAGATAACTTAATATCTGACTTCAGCTTATTCCCGCTGATTAGTGGCCTAGATTAAAATAAAAGAAAGTAACAATATATTAAGTCTCAATACTCATTTAGATATAAGTAACATGGGATTCTTCGACTCCGACATAGTTCAACAAGAAGCGAAACAGCTATTTGAAGATTATCAAGCTTTAATTAAGCTTGGTAATAGTTACGGTAAGTTTGACCGTGAAGGTAAAAAACTGTTTATCAGTCAGATGGAAGCAATGATGGAGCGCTACCGAGTATTTATGAAGCGCTTCGAGCTATCTGAAGATTTTATGGCACAAATGACAATTGAGCAACTCAAAACTCAATTAAATCAATTTGGGGTAACTCCTCAACAAATGTTTGACCAAATGAATTTGACTTTAGAACGAATGAAAGCTGATTTAGAAAGAAACCCTTAATAGAGTTAGGAGTTAGGAGTTAAAAGTTTTCTTGAGATCAAGGTTATGCTTCTAACTCCTGAATTTAATACATAATTATACTATGCAAAAAATAAAATTATTTTGCCTTGGGACGAGGAAATTGTGAAGGTGGTTTAAAATTCTGTGCCGGTACGTCTTTAAGCGCTCGTACCATAAAATCTTGCCAAATCGGTGCTACGTCGGTACCACCTGTTGCACCTCTAGACAAGGTTCTGTTGTCGTCTCTACCAACCCAAACAGCGGTGGTTAATTGCGGTACTGTACCTACAAACCAGATGTCTTTTTCTGAAGATGTAGTTCCCGTTTTACCTGCTGCGGGACGACCGATGGCAGCATTTTTACCTGTACCATCAGTAATTACGCTTTGAAGAGTGTTGATTGTGGCAGCAGCAGCCCATGGGTCTAAAACTAGTTTGGGTTTGGGTGTATTATCTAGCAATACATTGCCGCTACTATCGGTAATGCGGGCAATTACTGTAGTTGGTGATTGCCAACCATAATTAGCAAAAGTCGCATAAGCTGAAGCCATTTCTAATGGTGTCATTCCAATCGCACCCAGAGGCAGAGAAGTTACTGGTTCCATTGGACTCATAATACCCAAAGTCCGGCTAGTTTCAACTACCTTATTCATGCCGATAGCTTTACCAATCTTGATCACCGGAATATTACGAGACAACTTGAGAGCATGACGAATTGACATTGCACCGCCAAAACTGTTGTCGTAGTTACGTGGACTATACCAACCACTACCGTCTCGATAGCTGACTGGAGTATCATATACAATTGTATCCGGCGTATATTTTCCAGTGGCAAATGCGGTGTAGTAAACAAAGGGTTTAAAAGCGGAACCAGGCTGTCTTTGAGCTTGGGTAGCACGGTTAAATTCGCTGGTTTTAGAATCTACACCACCAACTAATGCTTTAACGAAATGAGTGCGGGGATCTACAGCTACTAAAGCAATTTCGTTTTTATATAAACCGCGACTTAACAGTCGAGAATGCCATGTTTTAACAACATTCTCTGCCATTTGTTGGAAATTTATATCAACGGTAGTTTGTACTCGCATACCACCTTTGAGTAATGCATCCCGACCAAATTTTTTGGCTAACTCTCGCGAAACTTCATTTGTAATGTAAGGTAAAGCACTACCTTGGAAAGACCTAATTTTACCTAGCTTAATTTCTTCTTTAAGTGCGTCATCGTGTTCTTTTTGGTCAATCCAGCCCAAAAACAGCATTCGTCCTAAGACGACTTTCTGCTGGTATTTTGCCTTTTTTATGTCAATGAATGGGCTGTATTGCTCTGGTGCTTGGATTAATCCAGCCATCATTGCCGATTCAGCCAAAGTTAATTGACCTGCTGATTTGTTAAAGTAACTACGTGCAGCAGTTTGAACGCCATAATTGTTATGACCCCAATACACTTGATTGAGGTACATTTCCAAAATATCGTTTTTGGAAAGAATTTGTTCTAAACGAATTGCTAATACAGCTTCAGCTAACTTACGAGTGTATTCCCGTTTTTGATTAAGGAACAGGTTTTTCACCAACTGCATGGTGATAGTTGAAGCACCTTGACTGACTCCACCAGATGTATAGTTAGTGACAATCGCACGTCCTATACCTTTAGGGTTTAGACCATGGTGGTAATAAAAATCGCTATCTTCACTCGCTAGTACGGCTCGTTTTAGCTCCGGAGATATTTTATCCGCAGTCACAACTTCGCGATTAGCTTCTCCGTGTAAACTCGCAAGTAGTTTACCTTTAATGTCATAAATGTAAGTTGTTTCTGAAGGAAAGAAGTTACGTAGCTGTCTGACATCTGGTAAATTACGGAAACTAATTGCTAAGCCGACTAATCCTCCGGCTACAATGGAGCTTGTCAACATAGTGGCAGCTAACAAAGTTCCACCAGCTACTTGACCGATTCCTTTGATAAAATCAAAGCCTGACGAAACCTGAGCCTTGGGCTGCTTTTTTTCAAAAGTCCTAGATGACACGGCTATTTCACTTCCTCACTTGTAAATAATAAGTCTAATTAATAAAGGCTGGGCAAGGCAGTTGTTTTTTTGTAGTTGTTTTTTGTAATTATATAAGGACACTTAGATCAGCCATAAGATTATTTAAGAGCGATCGCCATCAAGTCAACACTATAAGCAACAATACAAAACTAGTATGGAGAAAAATTTTGATTGGCTACATCGGGGTACTGTAGAAATTTTTCCACAAGGGGATGATTCCGATAAAGAATCCGCAAGTCTAGAAAAGTTGTTGGCAACAGCAAGTAAACCTTTAAGAATTAAATTTGGTATCGATCCAACGGGTGCGGATATTCACCTTGGTCATAGTATACCAATGCGGAAACTGAGAGCTTTCCAAGATAATGGTCATACAGCAGTCCTGATTATTGGTGATTTTACCGCGAGAATTGGCGACCCATCAGGTAAATCAGAAACACGTCGTCAACTTACACAACTAGAAGTCGAGCAAAATGCTAAAAGTTATTTAGACCAAGTTCGACCTATTTTGGATTTTGACACTCCAGGTAGACTAGAAGTACGTTATAACTCAGAATGGCTCCAAAAATTGGATTTGGGGGAAATTTTAGAGTTACTTTCTACGATGACTGTAGGACAAATGTTAGCAAAGGAAGGCTTTGCCGAACGCTATAAAAAAGAGAATCCAATTTTTCTTCATGAGTTCCTATATCCATTAATGCAGGGTTACGATTCGGTTGCTGTATCTTCAGATGTCGAATTAGGAGCAACTGACCAAAAGTTTAACATTGCTGTCGGACGAGATTTGCAACGTCACTTCGGTAAAAAGCCTCAATTTGGGCTGTTGTTACCAATTTTAATTGGTACCGATGGTGTGCAAAAAATGTCCAAATCCCTGAATAACTATATCGCCGTTAAAGAACACCCCTCCCAAAAGTATCAGAAACTACAAGGAGTCCCCGATGAACTCTTATTCCAATATTTTGAACTACTTACAGAATTATCTTTAGACAATCTGCCAGAAAATCCTCGCGATCGCCAAAAGTTATTAGCTAAGGAAGTAGTTACTCAGTATCACGGAGAACAAGCGGCTCAAGAAGCAGAACTAGCTGCAACATCCGGAGGAAAAACAGGAGAAGTTCCAGAATATTCTTTAGCTCAAGTTGAATTCCCCGCAAAACTATTCTATCTTCTCAATGTTAGCGGGTTATGTAAAAGCAGTGGCGAAGGCAGAAGAAAAATTCAAGAAGGTGGTGTGCGTTTAGATGGTGAAAAGGTGACTGATACTGATACAACCTTCGATAATTCAACCGAATTACAAGGTAAAGTTTTGCAACTTGGTAAAAATAAGTTTGTCAAATTAATTTAGTTAGTAGTTGGTGGTTGGTTGATAACTGATAGTTGGTGGTTGGTTGTTTATACAATAATTATCAGTTACCAATTGCTGAACACGGATTGAAACGGATGGAAGGGATTTCACTGATTTAATTACCCTGTTAACAGTTAATAATTACTCATTCCTAACCATTGATAAAAAAGGATTACACATTACCAATTACCAATTACCAATTACCCAATGGAAAAAATCATAGTCCCTCTAGACGTACCAGATGAGTCTAGTGCGATCGCGCTTATGGAAAAGCTCTCTGAAGTTAGTTTTTTTAAAGTTGGTTTGGAGTTGTTTACCAGTAGTGGACTAAAAATTATTGAAGCGCTTAAATTTCGTGAAAAAAGAATTTTTCTAGATTTGAAGTTTCATGATATTCCTAATACTGTAAAGGGTGCTTGTCGGAGTGCTGCTCGTTATGGAGTAGATTTACTAACAATTCATGCTGCTGCTGGTAAAGATGCGCTCCAAGCTGCTACTGAGGGTTTGGCTGAAGGTGCTGCACAAGCGGGAGTAGAACCACCGAAATTGATTGCAATTACTTTGCTGACTAGTATTTCTTCTAGACAATTGGCATTTGATTTAAAAGTTCCTTTAGAATTGCCAGAATATGCTTTACAAATGGCACTTTTGTCTAAAGAATCGGGGTTGGATGGGGCTGTATGTTCACCCCAAGAAGTGGCAAAATTACGAGATGTTTGTGGAGATGATTTTTTGTTAGTTTGTCCGGGAGTACGCCCAAGCTGGGCTGATAAGGGAGATCAACAGCGAACTTTTACCCCAGCACAAGCTTTACAAGCAGGTGCCGATTATTTGGTGATTGGTAGACCTATTACTGCTGCTGAGGAACCTATACTAGCTTGGAAGAGGATTTGTGAGGAGTTAGGAGTTGGGAGTTAGGAGTTGTTGTAGAGACGTAGCACTGCTACGTCTGTACGGGAGTTAGGAGTTGGGAGTTACCTATTTCCGGTTAAGTGTAATGGTTAAAAAGAAAAATTATTATTTATTGCTTGTATTTAACTTTTGGATTTTGATATTTAATCCATTTAATTATTCTGTACTAGCAGCAAAGTCGGTTATTAATAATACAAAAGATAAATCTTCCTGCTCAAATCAAGATTTATCTATATTAACTACTAAACTATTACGGGATTTACCGGCTTATTTTAACCGTGCGACTCAACGCGCTCGCCGTTTGGATAGGTCTGTACAGGTTTATAGTTATATGTTGGTGGCGGGTAAACCGGATTTTCAACCGTTACCTTTGAAAAGCTGGACTGATGAGGCAGATAAATCAGTGAGTGGGACGAAAGGAGTCGAACAAGTATTTTTTACAACTTTAGAGCGTCAGTATGTAAAAGGAAAATCCGTACAATTACAAGGATTTCACTGGCTATTTTTGACAAAAACCGAAAGTGGTTGGCGAGTGGCAATGATGTATTCTCAAACTGGTGGTTATCCGAAACAAAAACCACCAACCCCACCAAGAGAAAGTAGTGATAGTGCTGTAGCGCAAGGAATTCAAACTTGGTTGCGTGATTGTCACGCAGGGAGTAGGGAATAAGGGATGGGGATGGGGAGACAAGGGGACAAGGGGACAAGGGGACAAGGGGACAAGGGGACAAGGGGACAAGGGGACAAGGGGACAAGGAGACAAGGGGACAAGGAGACAAGGGGACAAGGGGACAAGGGGACAAGGGGATGGGGAGCGAAATTTCCTAACTGTCAACTGTCAACTGTCCACTGCTACAAAAACTGAGTTAAACTGGATTATCTTAGCTTTGGGTCTCTCGCTGAGTTTGATTGTGTCGGGATTCTTGCAAGAAAGGAAAAGATTTCAAGTTGATCTCCTCTTACTACAGGGGATTTTTGTTTTTGAGGTAGTCAAAATCGATGAATCAAGTTGATTTAGCGTTCGCACCAGCGTTACAACAGTCAGAATTAATCCGTCGTAAGGAAGTATCACCGCTGGAGTTGGTGGAATTATACTTAGAACGCATTCAACAGTTTAATCCTAAGTTAGGAAGTTATTTTACTGTTACAGCAGAACAGGCGATTGAGGATGCTAAAGTTAAAACGGAAATACTGGCTCAAAACCAGGAATTGCCATTATTTTTCGGGGTACCAATTTCTATTAAAGACTTAAATCCAGTTGCTGGTATTCCTTGTAGCTATGGTAATGCAGCATTACTTGGTAATGTACCAGATTTTGATGATGGCGTGGTTGTCAAAATTAAACAAGCCGGATTTATTATTTTAGGTAAAACGGCAAGTTCGGAATTAGGTTCTTTTCCTTACACTGAAGCTCCGGGTTTTCCCCCAACAAGAAATCCTTGGAATTTAGAATATACTTCTGGAGGTTCCAGCGGTGGGGCTGCATCAGCACTCGCTGCTGGGTTGTGTCCTATTGCACAAGGTTCCGATGGTGGTGGTTCAATTCGCGGACCTGCGGCTTGTTGCGGATTAGTTGGTATCAAACCATCTAGGGGAAGGGTGACTCATGCACCAGTTGGCGATCGCCTTAGCGGAATCGCTACCAATGGTCCCATAGCCAGGACTGTAGCCGATGCAGCAGCTTTGTTAGATGCCATGTCTGGCTATGTTACGGGAGATTTTTACTGGCTACCAGACCCGGAAAAACCATTTTTAACTGCTTGTCAAGAAAAAGTAAATAATCTTCGCATTGCTTTTTGTACGAGTATTCCCCCATTAGGAAAAGCAGACGTTAACTGTCATCAAGGTGTAATGCAAACAGTTAAATTATTAGAAGAATTCGGTCATACAGTAGAAGAAAAATGTCCTGAAATCAGTGGTTTAGTAGAACCGTTTCAGATAGTTTGGCAAAGTAATGTAGCCGCTTCTGGAGTTCCCGCAGAAATTTTACAACCTTTGAATCGCTGGTTATTATCAATAACTTGTGACGCTGGAGAATACCTGCGAGCAGTTTGTCAAATGCAGATTGTAGCCAGAAAAATCGTCATGTTTTTTGACACTATAGACATATTAGTAATGCCGGTTTATCTACATTCACCTATCCGCGTTGGGGAATGGGCTGCATTGAGTCCTGAAGAAACATTTGATAATATAGTTCACTGGATTGCACCAAGTCCCATAGCCAACGCTACAGGACAACCTGCAATATCGCTTCCCGTCGGTTTTGACGACAAAGGTGTACCCATAGCGGTACAGTTAATCGGAAAACCCACCGCAGAAGCAACTCTCATTAGCCTAGCAGCACAATTAGAAGCCGCAAACCCAATGTACAAACTTCGTCCGAGCAATTGTTATTAAAGGTTAGAGGTTAAAGGTTAAAGGTTAAAGGTTAAAGGTCAAAGGTCAAAGGTTATAGATTGGTAATAATAACTGTCAACTGTCAACTGTCAACTAACTCTTACATTTTATCCCCTTCGGAGTTGCATCGGGGTAAAAAGTAATAATTCCTTGATTTTTTCTGACAAAAACTGTGGGGAAACTTATTCCTGTTTCCTTGTCTACTTGTTGATATATACAAGCACCTTCAGTATTTCCTTGCTGCTTAAATACTTTAGTTACATCTACTAAAAGTTCTTCGGCATTAGTTAAATAACCATAACCTTTAATTTCATCTCTGACAATACGATTGGGTTGTTTGATAACTACACCCATTGTATAAATTACTCCCGGAATAACTTCTTGTCTTCCGGGATTTACTGGAAGTCTTCCACCAATTTTTTGCTCTTGTAATTGTAAATATCTACCGTAAAAATGCAATCCGCCGATATCATTTTCGTTATATATTTCACCACAAAATATATGTTCAAAGCCTTTGTTTTTGAACCAAATATTAGTTAAATCTTCTAAAAATTCTGACTTACTTTTACGATTCGGACGCAATTCACCGTTAGTGGCTTTTTGAATATTTGCTAATACTTTTGGATAATTAGATAAAAGCTGCTTAAACTTATGAGACTGAACTTCTATACCGATAGAACCGCAAGTTTTAAGTACTGCTTTATCAAAGGAATTTAGCTGAGGTGCGGGTGGTGTAATATCTAATTTAGCTCCCCGTGGATAATTTACTGGAACAGGATTATTTTGATTATCAAAAAAAGGTAAAAGTTCTGTATCTTGCTGCTGTGCGTTAACTCGATTGTTTAATCCCATTGAGGAAATCAAAACTAAAGTAGTTAATCCGCTAAGTATCCATTTGAATTTAGATGCAGTATTTCGTTTCATCCCTATATTTTCGGTATTTGACTTTGTGTGATACAAAGTTTTTAACATACCTTCCGAAAGAATAGTTATCAGTTATCAGGGAACAGGGAATAATAACTAATTATCCAAACTTGATATTAAATTCTGAATAGTTTTTTGATTACAGAAAACTAACGCAATCAAAATTTACTTGTATATACTGTTATAGCAATTAATCAAGAGCGAATAAACTAGTAGTTCATTTCATTAATTATGAATGGTTAGTTTTTCCTAAAATTGTCTAGAGACGTTATGTATAACGTCTCTACAGCACTTCGGTAGACGAACAAACCCCTCATAACTTATGTCGCGGAGTACTAGGTAGATCAATTTATAAATAAGTAATTTACACAAAAAATGTTAAAAAAACCACCAATTATATTAATAGTTTTACTATTCTTGCTATTTGTCACTATTGGCGATCGCGTTTTGCCTGAACCGATGAAATCCGCAAGCTTGAATACTCGGACAACCATCAATAAAAATTTACTTGGATTATTCCCCACTTGGAAATCGAAACTCAAACCTCACGAACGAACGAATAAAGCCATAGAAGATGTTGAGCAGAAGTAAATAATTAGGAGTTAGGAGTTAGGAGTTAGGAGTTAGGAGTTAGGAGTTAGGAGTTAGGAGTTAGGAGCGATGAGTGAGGAGTTAGGAGTTAGGAGTTAGGAGTTAGGAGTTAGGAGTTAGGAGTTAGGAGTTAGGAGTTAGGAGTTAGGAGTTAGGAGTTAGGAGTTAGGAGTTAGGAATTATGAATGAGGAGTTATTAAAGAATATATATTTCCCTTCATCCCCTTGTCCCCCCATCCCCTTGTCCCCCCATCCCCTTGTCCCCTTGTCCCCCCATCCCCTTGTCCTAGATACTTAAGCTTCCTGCATCCAGCTAAACATGGCGCGTAAATCTTTGCCTACATTTTCGATTTGGTGTTCGGCTTCTTGACGACGCATAGCTGTAAAACCTGGTTTACCGGATTGATTTTCAATCACGAAATCCTTGGCAAATTGCCCGGATTGGATTTCTTGGAGAATTTTACGCATTTCTGCTTTGGTTTGGTCGTTGACTATCCTTGGTCCTCTGGTATAGTCACCGTATTCAGCAGTATTGGAAATACTATCGCGCATTTTGGCAAGTCCACCTTCTACAACTAAGTCAACAATCAATTTGACTTCGTGGAGACATTCAAAATAAGCTAATTCTGGTTGATAACCTGCTTCGACTAAGGTTTCAAAACCGGCTTTAATTAAAGCGCTCAAACCACCACATAATACTGCTTGTTCTCCGAATAAGTCGGTTTCGGTTTCTTCGCGGAAAGTAGTTTCTAAAATACCACCACGGGTTCCGCCGATACCTTTAGCGTAAGCCATAGCTTTATCCCGTGCTTGACCGGAATTATCTTGATAAACTGCAAATAAACAAGGTACTCCTTGTCCTTGTTCATAAGTACGACGTACTAAATGTCCCGGGCCTTTGGGCGCAACCATTACCACATCTACATTCTCCGGTGGTACAACTTGTCCGAAGTGAATATTAAATCCGTGAGCGAATGCTAAAACATTACCTTCTTCTAAATTAGGTTCAATTTCTTCTTTATAAACGGTTTTTTGTACTTCATCGGGTAGCAAAACCATGATAAAATCGGCGGCTTTAGCAGCGTCAGCGACACTTTTGACAGTCAATCCCCCTTGTTCAGCTTTAGCTGCGGACTTACTACCCGGATACAGTCCAACAATTACATTCATGCCACTATCTTTAAGATTGAGGGCGTGGGCGTGACCTTGAGAACCAAAGCCGATAATCGCTATGGTTTTTCCTGCTAAAAGGTCTAAATTAGCATCCGAATCGTAATACATCCGAGCCATAATTGCGTCTTCTGGGATAAGCATCCTGATTAATTGCAGACTTTTTATCTTACCGCAAAGTGGTTACTTAATGAATTTATAGTTTGTAATTTGTAATTAAAGAGAAAGAGGACAGGGAGATGGGGAGTAGGGAGATGGGGAGATGGGGAGATGGGGAGATGGGGGGATGGGGGGATGGGGAGATATAAATATCAACCAACCACTGTCAATTGTCAACTGTCAACTGTCCACTGTCAACTGCTATTTTATCCCGAAAAACCGCCCATTAACCATCCAACAGCTAAGCCGATGGCGGCGATTCCGATTAAACTTAATATTGCCGCATCAAAACTATTTAACATATTCCTTAACTGTCTTGCGGCTTTATTCACAGTTAAAATTAAGTTGCAATACCAAACTAAATGAAAAGCTAATCTACCAAAACCGCTTACTATTAATATGGTGACGAAACAAAATATAAAAGCTGGAGCTACAAATCCCCGTGTTTTACAGACGAAAATTAATAAAAATAGGAATAAGAAAAGATTAAATCCCAAAAAAATGACTAGTAGCGGGCTAAAACTAGGTAGTTTTATATAACATAAAGCAACAGCCAAAATTGTTTGGGAAGTGATTATAGAAAATACTAAAAATTTGGTATTTTTAAAAAAAATATAAACGATGGATGCTAAGGGGAAAATAGCGAAATATATTGCTATTATTTGTTTCAATAATGTTGGTTCTATGTTTAGATATATTGGCTTTACCGGGGATAAGTTTATTACCCAACCGTTAAATATAGAAATTATTAAAAATGAGGTTAGCCATCCCCAATTCATTACTAAGGAATTTTTGCTGAATCTACGATAAGATTCGTTATTATTTATGGTATTGTATACGATTCTAAAGGGTTGCATGAGTAGATGTTTTGGCTATATTTTTCGTTATTGAATTTAGCAGTAAATCAAGTACAAAAAATGATATCTAAAACACATATTGTTTTAATTAAACCTACAAAAAAACAACATTAAAATTATATAGATACGATTAACTTAATATTAATTTATTTCTAACTGACAATGATTAACTAAATTGATTTGATTAATTTATCCAACCATTTAGCTAATTTAATCAATTTTCATGCAATAAAATATGGATAAGAAATACGACAAAAATCCCTTATCTTTCCCAGCAGCTTTCATTCCGATTCAAAGGATTATGTAAAACAAAGTATAAGTAATTTTTTTATAAAGTTTCCCTATCGATTTTTTGAACTTCTGCTGCGGATAATGTAATTTCAACAGCTTTTACTGAATCTTCAATGCTGCTGGTTTTACTAGCACCGGGAATCGGTAAAATACAAGGTGATTTGCTACGCAACCACGCTAAAACAATACAATATACCGATACGTTTTTTTCTGCGGCTAATTTTGTAATTGCCGGAATATCTGTTAAGCTATCGTGACGACGACGACCACCGAAAGGACTCCAAGGAATAAAAGTTAAACCTTCGTTTTCGCAATATTCTAGTACTCCGTCGGTTTCTGGTTGTCTATGCCAAGGACTATATTGATTTTGTACTGAAACGATTTCAACTAAATCCCGTGCTTGCTCGATTTGTTCTACTGAAAAATTGGAAACTCCAATCTGACGAATCATTCCCGCTTGTTGAGCCTCTATCGCAGGAGTAAGAGATGCTTCTATAGTGTAATCTGGGTCTGGTGAATGATATTGCCAGATATCAATGGGTTTATTACCGCCTAAAGCTGCAAAACTAACTTCAATAGTTTCCCGTAGATGTTTTGGATTACCGTTACGAGCCCAGCTTTGATTAGGACGCATCAAGCCTCCTTTGGTCGCAACTACAACATTACCCGTATCGCCATCATAAGTTTGTAAAGCTTTGTAAATTAATCGCTCGTTATGATGTTTATCCGATTCATCTTTACAGTAAGAGTCAGCAGTGTCGATAAAAGTAATCCCTAAATCTAAAGCACGGTGGATAACATTAATTGATTGGGATTCGGTGGGACGCTCATAAATTGACATTGGCATTCCACCCAAACCAATGGCGCTTACAGAAACGCCGCTTTTTCCAACTTGCGTGGTTTTCATACTTTTGTGATTCAAATCCCCAGTGTCATTATTGATTTAACAGGTAAAGTGGGAATTTGGAAACTACCTAAAGGCTAAAATTTTAGTTTTTCATGATCAAAAAGTGCCGTCTTCACTTTTTACTTAGGGAAGATGACAAAAAAACCATGATGGTTAGTTGGTAATAGGTAATTGGTAATTGGTAATTGCAAGTTTTAACTTTCAACCTTTAACCTCTAACCTTTAACCTCTAACCTTTAACCTCTAACCTTTAACTTGTTACATTTAGGAATTTTCTATTGAAAATTTGTAGCTATACAATCTCCGCTAAGTTATCTTAAATCAAGATAATAGCCAATTCAATTAACTGTAAATTTAATAAGTATTAACACTGGAACTATGTTTAAATTCTACACAAAGTTTTTTGAGGTTTTTTTTTCAAGTAAAGCCAGTTTATTTATAAGCCTTTTTTTAGGAAGTTTAATGTTTGCAAGTTGTGGTTCAGCGTCTTATGATCAAACGAGTTCACCGCAAAATATCGCTTCATCTGATGCAGTTCAAGAAGTTGCGAATGTTGCTCAAACAACTAAAGAATTACCGACTAAAAAACCCCAACTAATAAAAAAAGCCGCGATGAGTGTAATTGTTGATTCTTTAGAAAAAAGCGTTGATACCGTACAGCAAATTATCGATCAACAAAAAGGTTATTTACTTAGTTTAGAAGAAACACAGCTTGATAGCTCCTATTCTTCCCGTCCTAGCGCTACAATTCAAATGCGAGTTCCGCAAAATGTGTTAGAAACAACTCTTAGTCAATTAGCCGAATTAGGAACCGTACAAAGTCGTAATATTAGCGCCGAAGATGTCGGTGAACAAATAGTAGATTTTGAAGCCAGATTAAGCAATTTACGCAGAACTGAAAGTAATTTGCAGAAAATTATGGATAAATCTGGTTCTGTTAAAGATATTTTAAGTGTTGCTCAAGAACTTAGTAATGTGCGAGAACAAATTGAACAGATTACCGCTCAATTAAAAAGTTTACAAAATCAAGTTGCTTTCTCTACAATTACACTAAATTTACAAGCAGCAGTTTCAAGTACTAGCAATCAACCTGGATTACCTTCGCAAATTCAAGATGCATGGAATAACTCGACTCGTTCCTTCGGTGAATTTACCGTCGGATTGATGAAATTAGGTATTTGGTTGCTTGTATACACTCCATATTTGTTAATTTTGGTTGCTGCTGGCTATTTCCTCAAGCGTCGATTTCGTTCTTTACCACCTGTAACACCAAATCCACAGCCAAGAAATTCTGACAATAATTGAAGGAAGTAGGCAGTAGAAAGTAGGCAGTAGAAAGTAGGTAATTGATAATTGATAATTGTCAACTGTCAATTGTCAACTGTCAACTGAACAATTGTTACCAATAAAATCATGTACTATTACTTAGTGATAAAGATGAATAAAGGTGATATCTCAAAGATACTCAGTTTACAAACTTAGAATATATTATTTTGGATTACTCCGGTTAGATTTATATATTTGCAAAAAAATAAAAGTTCCGGACATACTTTGATAAATATTGAAGTGTTCGATAAATTGTGTTCAAAAAAAATAAAATTTATAAATTAATGCCCCATCCTCTATGCTCCATCCCATATTTTGACTCATAAAAGTTTACGAAACAATAAAATAAATAAACTTTGTACTTTTTATCACGAAATAATGACCTTTAGGAATGCCAAGATATGTTTTAGCACAAGCGTAGACAAACTCTTATGCCAGAATTACGTCAATCAATTGCTCAGCACTACCACGAACGCACTAAATATGACCCAGAAACTATATCAGCCAAAAATAAAGGCTTAGACTGGGCTAAACAACCTGTACCATTCAAAGAGTACAAAATCGGTTCTACTTTTGATTTAAAACCTTATATCAAACAAAAACCGGAGTCATTTGCGAATAATTCTGAAGCCCAATGGTGGCAAAGACTTTCCCGACTGCTGTTTTGTAGCTACGGTTTGACTGCGAGAATGCCCTCGATGGGAAATACAGTGTACCTGCGTGCTGCACCTTCTGCGGGAGGCTTGTATCCAGCGGAAATGTACTTGATTTCCAAAGGTACGCCGTTTTTACCTCCTGGTTTGTACAACTATCAATGTCGGACTCATTCCCTAATGCATTATTGGGAAAGTGATGTTTGGCAAAAGTTGCAATCGGCTTGTCTGAACAATTCTTCTTTAGAAAATACTCAGCTAGCCATTATCATTACTTCTGTTTTCTATCGTTCGGCTTGGCGTTATGAAGATAGGGCTTATCGTCGAATTTTTCTCGATGCTGGACATCTTTTGGGTAATATCGAATTAGCAGGCGCACTCACCAGCTATCGTCCCCATTTAATCGGCGGTTTTGTTGATCAAGATGTCAACGAACTACTTTACATTGATTCCCAACAAGAAGGCGCGATCGCAGTTGTTGGTTTAGCCGATTTACAAGCTCCGGAGCAACATTCTCCCAGTACCCGCACTGCTTTACCTTCTGCGACTGAAACTGATTATCCCCAAGTTCCTGACGGACAACTGCTCGATTATTTCCATTTAGCGACGCAGATTCAGCCAGGTACCACTGGTAAGTTAAATTTACCGGAGGTAACACCTGATAAGTCTATTGAAGATAAATACAATTTTAGTTTTTGTGAAAAAGTTTCTACCAAGACAAAACCAATTTACTGGGGTAAAAAACTAGAAGATTTAGAGGAAACGATTCTCAAACGTCGTTCTACTCGCGCTTTCAATGGTGAAACTCTGCAATTTCATGAATTAAAGGCTTTACTCGATTTTACTTATCAACCCCAAAATTACATCAACCAAAATTTAGATAATTCTCCAGATTATTTCGATTTAAATCTAATTCAAACTTTTATTGCTGTTTCTGGTGTGGAAGGGTTGGAAAGAGGTTGTTATTATTACGCCCCGAAAGCTCAAGAATTACGCCAAATACGCTTTAAAAATTTTCGCACAGAGTTGCATTTCCTCTGTTTAGGTCAAGATTTGGGACGAGATGCGGCTGCTGTAATTTTTCATACTGCCGACCTCAAAACTGCTGTCGCTCAATATGGCGATCGCGTTTACCGCTATCTACATATGGATGCCGGTAAATTAGGACAAAGACTTAATTTAAGTGCGGTTCACTTGGGTTTGGGTGTTAGCGGTATCGGTGGCTTTTTTGATGACAAAGTTTCGGAAGTTCTCGGTATTCCTACTTGGGAAGCTGTTTTGTATATCACGACTCTAGGAAGACCCAGATAACTACCATAACTTAGAGCAATTGCTCACTATTAAGAAGTGTTGCCGATTCTTTATAATTTCAAGCTGAATATTTGGGTTGATAATTAGCGCCAAATGCAAAAGCTTGTTGTTTAATTATTAAGTAATATTAAGCTTTACTTGATTCAGAATCGGTATTATCTCTATCTAAGGATTATTGACGCGGAAGCACATCGACAGTGGAGGGTAATTATTTCCGTTTAAATACACAGATATCAGATAATTCTCTTAAAAACTCAATTTGAGCTTATTAGATAATGGTGACTGAGAATAACATTAAAATACGCCGGATAGCTAATGAAAACGAGCGAATCAATAAATGTTTTGCAAGGGAACTTTTTCCAAAATCCAATTACACAAAATTGAGTGAAGGTTACAAAAAGTTGATAAATATCACATAATATGAATTTTATTTATAGTTTAGGTGTAATTATCAAATGTTTTCTCAGTAAAATTATCACCGTATATTCACATAGATTCTGTTGATTAGTTTTATTAATATCCACAAAACCAACTTTTTTGAGTTATAACCTTTAAAATGAATTGTCAACCTGTAATATTACTTACCCAATAAACCTTAATATCAGTGTTGTAATCGGTGGTCAAAGCCTTCTTTGCACTAATTGCTAGCTTCAATTATTCCCGGAAGATTAGCAAATATGCCGATGGACTGTGTTTAACAGATGTAAAGTAAGACAATATTACTTAAAGCCATTTCCATTTAAGGATTAACCAATTCCGCAGTTTATCTAGTTGACGTGACAACTCAAAACTCAAATAAATTATTTGCTTTGACATTCAGAGGTATCAATGACTATTAATACTTTTACCAAAGAAAACAAACCAAAAAGACCAATCAGGCAGCAATTGGAATATCAAAGACCAAATTTGATAGTCCCTGATGTACCGAGCGTCCCAGATGTTCCTGAAGAATACATGGAAACTCCAGATGCTTATCCGGACGGTACTATTTTTGCTTGTCCCAATCGTGGCAGAGTAGCGATTTTTATCGATGGTGCAAATTTATTTTATGCAGCATTGCAACTTGGGATTGAAATCAACTATGCTAAATTACTTAGCTGTTTGGCAAAAGATTCAAAATTGTTGCGTGCATTTTTCTATACGGGAGTAGATCCAACCAACGAAAAACAGCAAGGTTTCTTGTTGTGGATGCGTCGGAATGGTTATCGCGTAATTACCAAGGATTTAGTACAATTTCCAGATGGTTCTAAAAAAGCTAATCTTGATGTAGAAATTGCTGTAGACATGATGAATTTAGCTCCTTACTACGATACTGCGGTGTTAGTAAGTGGTGATGGGGATTTAGCTTATGCGGTAAATGCAGTTTCTTACCAAGGTTCTAGAGTCGAAGTAGTTAGTTTACGTTCAATGACCAGCGAAAGCTTAATTGATGTCGCTGACTGCTTTGTTGATTTAGATGCAATCAAAAAACACATCCAAAAAGAATCCGATTCAGAGTATAGCTATAGACCGTTAACAAATTTTGATATACATCCACCAATTCCTACTGAACAACCCCATTACCCAAAACCCTAATTAATAAGTTGTGATTCTTGGTTATGACCAAACCAATAAATTTTAGATTTTAAATTTTAAGGACAGTACGGTCTTTTATCACAATTTTGTTGTTTTACACATACCCTTCGCTAAAAACCCGACTTCTGCTCACAAACGACAGAAGTCGGGTTTTTACGACACCTAAAAGAGACGTAGCAATACGCCCCGTCTCTACCTGAGTTATGGGTTCAAATTTAAAATTTATTAATTATTCTAGCGGTTCTTGGGACTCTTGAATTTCTTGTTCTAGTAGCTTAGAAAACTTTTGTCGCAAATCTTCCACTTTTTTGTTATCTTTTGGTATTGACATTAAACGAATTTCTATTTCTGCTATATTTTCAATTCGAGTGGTTTTCTCCCAAATTTTTCTGTCTACTTCCGATTCCGATTCGTAACGGAAGGTTACAGTGTCACCGTTGACATCTAAAATATCTACATTCTTTAGCCAACCGTTACTAGTTTTAACCAATAGCCAAACGTTTTGCTGACCAATTAGTTCTTGAAGCTTACTCTCCATACAAGTTAAAGATAATAATGTGAGCTAAACAGAACTCAATTCAAGTGTGTTGTAACCTATCTTAAGACATATTCCTTTAGATGTAAAAGTTTTAGAAACATTTTGTTGAAAATTAATCTTGAGATGTATGTATAAAATACAGTTACCAAGGTACAATTAAGGGTTATACATCCAGATAAGACATAAATAATCTACTCTATCTCTAGATTTGACTTTTAATGATGTTGGGGGGATGTTAATTAGAATTTTTTGTAATATCTTGCTTGTCAAGTAAATTTCCTGTATTTGTTGAAAACAGCAGACAGTAAATTTTTGTTAACCGGGTTAAGCAAGGAGTAGGGATGTACATTGTACAGATTGCCTCAGAATGCGCTCCTGTAATCAAAGCTGGAGGTTTGGGGGATGTTGTTTATGGACTTAGTACGGAATTAGAAAGCCGGGGACATTGCTTAGAGTTGATTTTGCCGAAGTATGATTGTATGCGGTACGACCATATTTGGGGACTTCATGACGCTTACAGAGACTTATGGGTTCCCTGGTATAACGGTGCTATACATTGTTCGGTATACTGCGGTTGGGTACATGGAAGGGTTTGTTTTTTTATCGAACCCCATTCAGAAGATAATTATTTTAATCGCGGTTGCTATTACGGTTGTGATGATGACAATATGCGCTTTACATTTTTTAGTAAGGCAGCATTGGAATTTTTATTACAAAGCAACAAGCGTCCTGATGTGATTCATTGTCATGACTGGCAAACTGGTTTAGTGCCTGTGATGCTCTATGAAATGTATAAATATCATGGAATGGCAAGTCAGCGGGTTTGTTACACCATTCATAATTTTAAGCATCAAGGAATGGGTGGTGGGGAAATACTCCAAGCTACGGGTTTAAATCGCGAAGCTTATTATTTTCAATACGATAAATTACGGGACAATTTCAATCCCTTTGCAATCAATTTGATGAAAGGGGGAATTGTTTATTCCAATGCTGTAACTACTGTGTCTCCCCATCATGCTTGGGAAGCACATCATACAGATGTCGGTTGCGGTTTGAGTCATACTTTACATTTGCATCAAGATAAGTTTTGCGGAATACTTAATGGTATTGATAATCACTTTTGGAATCCCGAAACTGACCGTTATATTCCCGAACATTACAGCATAGATAACATTGACGGCAAAACTAAAAATAAGAAAGCATTACGAGAAAGGCTGCTGTTGCGGGAGGTTGATAAACCGATTGTGGCTTATATTGGTCGATTGGATGCTCAAAAGGGTGTTCATTTGGTACATCACGGAATTTACCATGCATTGTATAAAGATGCACAGTTTGTCTTGTTGGGTTCTGCAACGGGGGCTGATATTAATGCTCAATTCCAACATGAGAAAAATTTCTTAAATGATAATCCCGATGTTCATTTAGAACTTGGTTTTAATGAGGAATTAGCCCACCTAATTTATGCAGGGGCAGATATGATCATTGTTCCGAGTAATTATGAACCCTGTGGACTTACGCAGATGATTGGTTTAAAATATGGCACTATACCGATTGTGCGGGCTGTTGGTGGGTTAGTTAATACTGTGTTTGACAGGGATTATGATTCGACAAAGCCTCCAGAAAAACGCAACGGCTACGTATTTTATGATACCGATTATCATGCAATCGAGTTTGCAATGGAGCGGGCTTTATGGCTGTGGCACAATGAGAAAAACAAATACCGGATGCTGACGAAGCAAGGTATGGAGTATGACTACTCGTGGAATCAACCGGCGAGCGATTACTTGGATGTTTATGAGTCGATTCGAGTCAAGTGATGCGATGCAGGAATTTTAAGTTGGTATAGTATCAATAATTATGTAGAGACGTTGCAATACAACGTCTTTTTTCTATTTAAATTTGTATGAATAATTGAGTGAAATAATACTACTTTATTTCCACAGTTAATTCATAACTAGCATTACCACGAGTTCCACCAACTATAATTTGATAATCTCCATTCGCTGGAAGTTTTGTACTCCAATTAGTTGCTTGTTCCTGTAAAGTTTTACCGTCGGGAGAAATCACATCAAATACAGCGTTATTTTCCAAAGAGGTGATTTTTAAATTTATTTTTTGTCCTTTTTTGGCACCAATTAAATAACTATCGCGAGTTCCTCTAACAACAGAGTTTTTAACTGTTTTGGAAGTTGTCCCTTGATCAAAACTAATTCTTACTGGTTTGATAGTTGAATTATCTTGTCCTAAAGTTGCACAATCTACTTTTGTAAAAGTTTCTCGATCGCTCTTTAACGATGACTCTGTAATTGTCCAAGTTTCTTGGGATTTTTGAGTATCTAATTCAATTTTTGTCACGATATCAAGCTTGGCTTTATTCCCTACTAAATTTCCTTTCAAAGTTTGATTGTAAGAACTATAGTAACTTGCCGCTTGATTGTGAATTGTGGCATTAACTGTACCGTTGACTTGATTTTTTGAGTCGATTGTTATTTGGGCATCTGCATCAAGAATATCTGTTTTTGCCGTATAACAATAGGTTCCGGGGGCTAATTTCTGAGTTGCTGGTTTTGGTAGGTTTGTTGGGGATGCTTGAGAAATTGGAGTTGCTGTAACAACTGGGTTTGCAGTTTCGACAGGAGATACCGCAGAATTAGAATTAGAATTATCACCGCAACCTGTTAGAGATAGCAGCGCAATCAGAATTCCACCAGGGATTAATAGTTGATTTTTCATTGCTCTAAAGTTTATTATTGCTTTGGGATTGAGAGATAAAACAAGATTATTGTATGTGATTCCGGTAAGATTAAAAATTTTATGAAAAACATCTGCTTTTACATAATATTTGGTTAAGAAAAATATGTCAGATCAAGAATCAGTCAAGGAAAAACTATTATTACAACCCGGTACTTTATGGGCAAGGGTAAGAGAACAAACTCAACACGGGTTGGAATGTGGAGCTTTGCAATCGATAGCTACTGATTACGAATTTGTTGAAGAAAATGGAGTTAATTTTTTAGTTCGTATTTTATCTAATTTAAACCGCAAAGACGAAGCTAAAAATAATCAGGATAAAGCTAGTAAAAAAGGTCAAGATTTTAATCCTTTTCTTCCTTATGAAGAAGATTTATTTGTTGGACATATTTCAGAGACTCATTTATGTTTGTTGAATAAATATAATGTTGTGGATAATCACTTGTTGATTGTGACTCGTAAATTTGAGGAACAGGACAATTTGCTTAATTATCAAGATTTTCAAGCAATGTGGAGTTGTTTGGCTGAAATTGAGGGTTTGGTTTTTTACAACGCTGGAAAAATTGCTGGTGCTTCTCAACGACACAAGCATTTACAACTTGTCCCCACACCACTTGCACCTAATCAAAAAGAATCTGTTCCGATTGCAGTTTTATTCCCATCTGCTGTATTTAATGGTGATGTAGGAAAGATACCTGATTTACCTTTTGTTCATGGTTTTTATCGGTTTGATTCTAATTTAATTAGTTCAGTTAATCAGGCTGCTCAAATTACTCTTGAAGTTTATGATAAATTACTCAAAGCTGTTGATTTAATCGTTGAAGATACACAGAATAAAACTGTTACAGGTTACAACTTTTTAGCAACAAGAGAATGGATGTTAATTGTACCCCGTTCTCAAGAAGAATTTGAGTCAATTCCGATTAATTCTTTGGGTTTTGTAGGTGCTTTATTAGTGAGGAATCACCAGCAGATGCAAATGTTGAAAGATTATCAACCGATGACAATTTTGCAGCAGGTTGGAGTCAGTAATGGTTAAGAAATTCAACACTGGTGAATATGTAGACCAAATGGCATTATTGTTAGATTTACAATTATCTGATGAATACCGGGATGAAGTGATAGTAAATTTTGAGAAAATTCAAACTATAGCCAAACTTGTAAATGAGTTTCCTTTGCCGGAAAATATTGAAGCAGCACCAATTTTTAACCCATGAATTGAACTATGAATTGAACTATGAATTTAAACTCAGCCGATGCAATAACAATTGCAACTGCGGTACAACAAGGTGAAATCAGTGCCGTGGATGTTGTGAAAGCCAGTTTAGATAGAATTGCAGCGCGGGATAGTCAACTCAACTGTTTTACTACTATAACTGCGGAAACTGCTTTACGAGATGCAGCACAAATCGATCAAAAAATCCAAAAAGGTGATTATCCTGGTTTGTTAGCTGGAGTACCTTTCGCTGTTAAAAATCTTTATGATATCGCCGGTTTAACAACTCTTGCTGGTTCTAAAATTAATGCTGAAAACAAAACCGCTACTCAAGATGCTACCGCTGTAACTAAGTTAAAGAATGCTGGTGCAATCCTTGTAGGAGCGTTGAATATGGATGAATACGCTTATGGTTTTGTCACCGAAAACTCCCATTACGGTGCTACTCATAATCCTCACGATTTAAACCGTATAGCTGGTGGCTCCTCTGGAGGCTCTGCTGCTGCTGTAGCTGCTGGTTTAGTACCATTAACTTTGGGTTCCGATACTAACGGTTCGATTCGTGTACCTGCGGCTTTATGCGGTATTCTTGGTTTGAAACCAACTTATGGTAGATTGTCACGGGCTGGTGTGGTTCTATTTTCCAGCAGTCTTGACCATATTGGACCATTTGCACGTTCTGTAAGAGATATTGCGATCGCGTTTGATGTGCTTCAGGGAGAAGACGAACGAGACGGTGTTTGTACGAAACTTCCCGTTGTAGAAACGCGAAATATGACATCGGAAACACAGAATATTGATGGAATAAAGATTGCGATCGCAACTGATTATTTCACTGAAAAATGCTCACCAGAGGCATTGACAGCAGTGCAAAAAGTTGCCGATGCCTTGAATGTTATTGAGTACGTTTCCATACCAGAAACTCATCGCGCTCGTGCTGCTGCTTATATAATTACTGCATCAGAAGGTGCAAATCTGCATTTAGATAACTTAAAATCCCGTCCTCAAGATTTTGATTTTGCTACGAGGGATAGATTTATTGCGGGTGCATTAATTCCTAGTAGTTGGTACATTCAAGCTCAAAGATTTAGAAGTTGGTATAAACAAAAAATTGGAGAAATATTTGAAAATGTAGATATAATTATTGCTCCTACGACACCAATTTCAGCACCGGAAATACAACAGCAAACGATGTTTTTAGGCGGAGAAGAAATATTAATTCGTCCTCATTTAGGTTTATTTACTCAACCGTTATCATTTATTGGTTTACCTGTTTTATCGGTTCCAATTCAAAGAGAAAATGGTTTACCTTTGGGAGTACAATTAATTGCCGCACCTCATAATGAAATCATGATTTTACGAGTTGCTGCGGTATTGGAAAAAATGGGTGTAATATCGGCTAAAGTTGTTTGATAATTATGTCCGATTAAATATCAAGGGGGACTAGGGGACAAGGGGACTAGGGGACAAGGGGACAAGGGGATGAGGGGACTAGGGGGACTAGGGGGACTAGGGGGACTAGGGGAGAAATTAACTGTCAACTGTCAACTGTAAAAAAGTAATTATTTGCAATATAAAAACAAAAAAAAGCTATTAACTAAAAATTTCAGTTAATAGCTATAAATATTAGGAATAAATGATATTTTTACTTACAAACCATGTTGTTGATGCACCCAAATCCAAAATTGGAATCCACCGGAAACCATAATATCAGTCCAATCATCAAATAATTCTTGATGTACGCCAGGTTTGAGATGCAAATGTTGTTCTAGAGCTACTATAGCGAGAGTTTCTTCGGATGTAATTCTGATATCAAGAAACGCTTTAGGAAAACGTTTTTCTTTGTTCCAGTCATTACACAAAGACATTACACGTTCCCATTCATCTTTGGGAATACGTTTATTAGAAATAAGTCTGACAGAGTAAACGTCGTCTTGAGGTCCTTCAGCACAAAAGACTAAAGCTACTTCACACCCTAATTCTTCTTGATATGGTAACCGCACCACAAAATCACCGTCTTCGTCTTTTTGAAATCGTAGTCCTCTGTTATTCAGATAACTTTCTATTACGCTACGGTCGAAACTTTTAACTGTAGCCATATTAGATTTGGTTAATTGTGGTTCTACTCTATTATAGAGTTTCAAAAAATATTATTAAGTATATAAAATACGTCTATACACTGATTTTTTATTTCATTTTCAAATAGGTGATTTATCAAACTTTTGCTGATTATCAAATTATATTTATACTTATTAAAAATCCCCACAAAAGCTATCAAATATTAATTAAAATCTGATTAAATGTTGTGGAGAAAACAATATACCGAATCTTGAATGTGATTACGACTTACGCACTCGTAACGGAGAACTAAACTTCACTTTATGAATGAAAGTTTAAACTCAGAAGCGAGAATAAAACTGAGCTTAAATAACTTTTGCAGTAAAAGTCTCTGGTTCGTAATACAGTAAAAAGTAGTCCACTTTACTTTTGAACAAAAAATAACCAATGATATTTTCAGGAACAAGACCAAATAATTTGGGTGTTAACAACGGTAAATTAGCAGTTTGTCCTAATTCTCCAAACTGCGTTTCTTCTCAAAGTCCCACTACGGATGCAACTCACTTTATTCAACCGCTTAATTATACTTCTACACCAGAAAAAGCTTTATCTGACCTGAAAGCTGTGATTGAATCGGAGCCTAGAACTAAGATAATTACCGAATCGTCAAATTATTTATACGCAGAATTTAAAAGTGCTTTAATGGGTTATGTGGATGATGTGGAATTTTATTTAGATGATAGTAGCAATACTATTCACGTTCGTTCCGCTTCTCGTTTAGGACAAAGCGATTTAGGTGTTAACCGCAAACGCATAGAGACGATTAGAACTAAATTTAATCAAATGCAGAGTAGTTAAAATTACTCTTTTCTCTTAGAGCGTGTTTATAAATAAAAAATAAAATTCTTGTAGGGTGTGTTAGATGCACGACTATGTTCGCGCAGCGTAACGCAGTAGCGTCATTGTTGTCACAAATGCTTGATGGTGCGTGACGCTACAAACCTTATTGCTATGTTCAAATTAACTCTAAACTACACACCCTACAAAAAAACTCTGAGATTCTAACAGCCAATGGTAACTATTGTTGTTGTTATTAACATTTTGATTTCCCTAACATTGTTTTATTGCACCTGGCAAATGTATAAATTAAGACGTAAGCTAGCAAAAATAACCGCATTTTTCATAAACTGCGATCGCAATTCCTACGCGATGCTGCATCGAAGACCAGAAGCGATTTATTTGGGTATACAGAATTTAAAAAATCTGCGTCAGAGCAATCAAAGTTTACAAGTAAAACTACGACAGATAAAGCAAATTTTAGCACTGATTGTTTTCGGTAGACAAATCCTCTGGAATCGTCCCGGATTTAATTTAACCTCTAAATATTTGAAAAGAAAACCCAAGTAAGGGAGGATGGGGAGATGGGGAGATGGGGGGACAAGGGGATGGGGAGATGGGGGGACAAGGGGACAAGGGGACAAGGAGATGGGAGAAATAATATCAACTATCAACTAACTACCAACAACTAACTACCAACAACTATCAACTAATTTTTTTTATGCAACCTTTACGATTAGCATATTGTCATCAAATAACAGAATAGTAAAATCATTGAAAGTCTTGCAAGACGCTCAAACTTACCTAAAATGGGTTTAAGGAGGGAAAATAAAAATGTCTAATAACCGTGGTGGAAGTTTTATTGGGGGTTTGATGCTAGGAGCTACCATTGGTGCGTTCACTGGGTTGCTTATAGCTCCGCGCACAGGACGCGAAACACGTAAATTGTTGAAAAAGTCCGCTGATGCTTTACCAGACTTAGCAGAGGATTTATCGACAAGCGCTCAAATTCAAGCTGATCGTCTTTCTGAGAATGCTTTGCGTTCTTGGGATGAGACTTTGGAGCGATTACGAGAAGCTATTGTTGCTGGAATAGATGCTTCGGCACGGGAGAATCAAGCATTGAAACGGCAGAAAACTCAAGATAACTCCAATTCTCTACCCCCACATATAAATAATTAGTTGTTAGCGATTAAACAAAATATTCATGTGAGCGAACCTCTGTTTTGGCTAGGATTATCTATTTTATTAGTCGCTGTTAGTTTAACTGCTTTGTTGGTAGCTGCTATTCCGGCTATGCAGGAATTAGCAAGAGCTGCTCGTAGTGCTGAAAAGTTATTTGACACACTCTCACGAGAGTTACCACCGACTTTAGAAGCTATCCGCTTAACTGGTTTAGAAATTACCGATTTAACTGATGATGTGAGCGACGGTATCAAAAGTGCTTCTGGAGTCGCTCAACAAGTCGATCAAAGTCTTAATATTGCTAAAAAGCAAGCGCAAAATGTACAGTCGGGTACACGCAGTGTTTTGGTTGGTGTAAAAGCCGCATGGAAGACTTTTACTAATCCTAAACCGAATAGACGGACTATTGAACGTCAATCAACTTCTCAAAAGGCAGTTTCCCGAAGAGAAAGGGTTTGAGTAAGTGAGGAGTTATGAGTTATGAGTTATGAGTTTTTAGAAGTCGGGTTTTTATGAGAATTATTGGTGATTACAGATATTTATTCTAAAAACCCGACTTCTTCCCCATTACCCATTACCCTATTGCCAAATTTTAATTGTTTTATCAAAACTACTGCTAATAAGACTTTTACCATCGGCACTAAATGCAACCGACCAAATTCTTTGAGAATGTCCTCTAAGGGTAGTGATGCGTTTTCCTGTTTTTGCACTCCATAACTTGATAGTTTTATCCCAACTACCGCTAGCAAGGGTTTCACCGTCGGGACTAAACGCAACTGACCAAATTTTATGAGAATGTCCGTTTAAGGTACGCAGTACGTCTCCTGTGTGAGGATTCCACAATTTGATGGTTTTATCCCAACTACCGCTTGCTAGGGTGTTACCGTCGGGACTAAATGCTAGGGAACTAACTGCATCTAAATGACCTATTAAATATTTTTTTTTGGTTCCTGTGGCTAAATCCCACAACTGAATCGTACCTTCAAAGTGATTTCCGGTTGCGAAAGTTTTACTATCAGGGCTAATTGCTACGACATTGACGACATCACAATCTCCCCGAAGACTACGAATTTTCGTTCCCGTACCTGCATTCCACAAATTTATTCTTTGATCCCAACCGCTACTAACAATAAAGTTCCCGTCTGCACTGAAAGCAATTGACTCAACGGATGCTAAATGTCCTTCAAGGGTGCGGATTTGCTCTCCCGTAGCGACATCCCATAATCGAATCATTTTGTCAGCACTAGCAGAAGCAAGTACCTTACCATCCGGACTAAATGCAATCGCATTAACTGAGTCGGAATGTCCTTTGAGGGTACGGATTGGCTGTCTGCTTTCTAAATCCCACAGTTGAATAGTTTTATCGCCGTTGGTAGAAGCTAAAATCCTGGTTTGACTTGCTCCTAGTGGAAAAGGACTAATGGCGATCGCCGAAATTGCTCCGGAATTTCCTGTTAATGTAAAACCCAAGGAAGTGTTTTCCCAAGGGATAGATGTAGATTGATCCAAAGCAGAAGATATACTGCTCAAAGCGGGAGAAGATTGCCAACTCCACATTCTGGCAAAGGCTAAAACAATTACTGCTGAAGTTGTTAAGATTTTCAATAGATAATTGGTCATTTTTATAGACTTAATAAATTCTCAAATAGTCCGCTTCTAATCAGGCTTTATACATTCAACAATTTATAACTATTTTATGTTAGCTTGATGAATTTTTATTTTCTTAACAACTAAAAAATACTACAATTTGGCGGCAATAATACTAACATTAAAAACTACGAAAAATCCCATAAAATCAGCTTTCTTTCTTTAACCTTCAACCTTTAACCTTCTTTTACTAGATATTTGCCAAATTTTAATAGTTTTATCTTCAGCAGAACTAACTAAAATACTTCCATCTTTATTAAAAGCCAAAGATTCTATTTGCCCAGAATGTCCTTTTAAAGTAGTTAAAAGTTCTCCAGTTTCTAAATTCCATAATTTAATTGTTTGCTCGCTACCACCCGAAGCAAGAAGATTGCTTTGAGAACTTACAGCAGTAGATGTTACCAATTGAGAATGTCCTCTAAAAGTACGTATTTTCTCTCCAGTAATTGGATTCCACATACCTATGGCATTATTGTAACTACCAATTACTGAACTATTACTGGTTGTTCCGGATTTTTTGGTGAAGTTAACGGAATAAACTTTGCTGGAATTAGTTGATAAAGTCTGTAATAGCTTTTGAGTATTGATGTCCCAAATTTTGATAGTGCCGTCAAAACTACCACTTGCGAGCATTTTACCTTGCAAATCAAAGGCAAGGGAATTAACTCTGCTAGCGTGACGATTAAAGCTGGTGATTTCTTCCCCAGTGCTGACATTCCATAATTTAACGCTGTTGTCATCTCCTGCTGAAGCGAGTATCTTACCATCAGGACTAAAAGCTAAAGCATGAATTGGTTGGGTATGTGCTTGTAGCGTCCGAATTTGTTGTCCTGTAGCTAAATTCCATATTGTGATGATTTTATCGTCACCAGCGCTGACAAATTTTGTTCCATCAGGGTCGATGGCAACGATGTTAACTTTTAATTTATAATTTTCAAAAACGGATATTTCCTGTTTTGTTACCAAACTCCACAGCTTGACACCGAAAATACTGTTTGTAACCATCGTTTTGCTATCTGGAGCGATCGCAATGGATGAAGTTGAATCGTAACTGAGGTTAAGGGTTTGAAATACTGCTAATTGTTGTTGATTTGGGAATGGTTGATTGATTTGCTCTTCGGTTTTCGATAAAGGCTCAATAGTCGGTTGAGCAATACTCTCGGAATTCCTCAGTTGGGCTTCGCGGGTTTTCCAATACCAAATTTCTCCGGCAAAAAATATGATCATAGCTGCACCTGCCATCAGCAAACTTTTTAATTTGGTATGTCTGGGTAAGCTAGGTATTTTGGTGGGCGGTATAAATTGCTGATAAATATCTGTGAGGGGTGGTATAAATACTGAATAGTTCTGGGATTGTTTCAAATCTGCAATTACTTCCGCAGCCGATTGATAACGCTGTTCGATATCTTTTTTTAACAATTTATCGAGAATCTCAGCAAATTCATCGCTCAGCGGATAGTTCAAATATTTTTCCCAACTGCTTGTCCATCCATAACCATGTTCTGTCCACAACCCAAAAGGTGAAATACCAGTTATTAACTGAAAACTTGTAGCTCCGATGCTAAATAAATCACTAGCAGGATAAGCTAACCCGTCCCTAATTTGCTCTATTGCACAATAACCGTGAGAACCGATGGAGGTTCCTGTTTTTAACTTGAGTTTTGGCTGTAACTGCTTGGAAGAACCAAAATCTATTAATACTAAGTTCCCGATCAATTCTTTAGGTGAACTACGACGGATAATATTTTGGGGTTTAATATCTCGGTGAACTACTCCACATTCATGGATAAACTGGATAACTGGCAATAAATTTAACAGTAATTCTCTAATTTCTGTTTCGCTATAACAACGCAATAAAATATCATTTTCCCGTCGGGAATAAAATTCTTCTAGTAAATTTTGTCCGTCGATAAATTGCTGTACAAGATATAAACAACTGTCTTGTTCAAAGTAAGCTAAAAGTTTAGGAATTTGGGGATGTTCTCCTAATTGTTGCAGTAATTGAGCTTCTTTTTCAAATAACTCTACTGCTTTATTTAACGCCCATTTTCCGTCAATTTTAGGTGCTAATTGCTTGACAACACAGGGTTCGTTGAGTTTATCTGAATCTTGGGCTAAATAAGTTTTACCAAATCCACCTTCTTGTGAAAGCACCCGGATAACTCGAAATCTATTTCGTAATAATGGTAATATTGCTGTATTACAGCTAACACAAATTTCATTTAAATCATCATTGAGAGGATTTGGACAATCGGGATTTAGGCAGTAGATAGTCATTGAATTCGGGCGACTGTATAGAACAGTATGGTAACAAAAGCCCTAATTTTTCTTGGAAAGGAAAAATTATTTTATCATTATACAAAATCTGAACAAAAAAAATATTTAAATTCGGTAAAGTAAACCCCGATTTATCACTATAACGATGGTTTTACTGATATTTTATGTCTGAATAAAAACCTTTACTGTTAACTGTTAACTGTTCGCTATTTAAGCTCGTGACGAATAAGGTTGGGAACTTCGTCCTGACTGCCTTGATTTTAATTTAGCTTTCCATTCCCGAATCGCGATCGCAGTTCGTGCAAAGGGAGGTAAATAACTGCTGTAATTATCTTCAAAACTCGATGGCTTATTTTTAATTCCCAAAGGCTTGGTAGTCAAGCAGTTGCTTAGATGAGGTAGATGGGATTCTATACCGAGAGCAAACATCACCTCATCAGCGGACTTAAAGCGTTCTCTAACACTAACCTTGAGCATTTTATCCAAAATTTTAGCAAAATGTTCGCTAACTTTGATGTGTTTTTGCCAGCAGATTTCACCCGTATTTGTATCGTAATCAAATTCTAAAGGAGCTTTTGCGCTGAGTAAATAAAGACAAGTTACACCCAATGCATAAATATCGCTGCTGTAAACTGGACGTAAAGAAAATTGTTCTGGAGGAGCAAAACCCATAGTCCCGACGAAATTAGTCGTCACAGTAGTTTTCTCGACAAGTTCTCCAACTAAGGCTAATTCTTCTTTAACTGCACCGAAATCAATCAATACCAAACGTCCATCATCATCGCATCGAAGTAAATTGTGGGGTTTGATATCGCGGTGAATGACATGATTTTTATGAACATACTGCAACACCGGGAGTATTTCGTGTAAAAACTGTTTAACCGCAGCCTCGCTTAAAGCACCGTTACGTCTCACTTCCCTAGTTAAAGTACAGCCACGAACATATTCTTGAACCAGAAAAAATTCTTCTCCCATTTCAAAGTAATCTAAAAGCATGGGAATTTGACAATGATTTCCCAATTGACCTAAAGTTTTGGCTTCTTTTTCAAAACGTTCTTTAGCTTTTTCCCAAGTTTTAGGACTGTTAACTTTAGGACAAAGTTGTTTAATCACACATAATGGATGTCCAGGTAAAGTTACATTTCTCGCTAAAAAAGTAACTCCAAACCCCCCTCTACCTAAAATACGCAAAATTGCATAACGATCGCGAAATAAAGTTTTAGAACCACATAATTGTCCTAATTTTGTATTTGTCAACAAGTCTGAATGAAAATTAGATATTTTTTGAGAAAAGCGATTCATTATAGTCAAGATATTATTTACATTGCGATTTCACGATTTTCTCAATGTAACTACTATCAGTATTTGTCGCCAGTAGAATTACCGTATCTTTGCATAATCCTAAATTTTACCTGACTTTTTCTTCAAGACTCCGGATGGAATTGGGGGGACAAGGGGACAAGGGGACTAGGGGACAAGGGGATGGGGGGATGGGGGGACAAGGGGACAAGGGGATGGGGGGATGGGGGGACAAGGGGACAAGGGGATGGGGGGATGGGGAGACAAGGGGACAAGGGGACAAGGGGATGGGGGGATGGGGGGACAAGGGGACAAGGGGATGGGGGGATGGGGGAGATGGCTAGGGAGCTAGAAGTAGCCCCTCCGGGGCAGGCTACGCCTTTAGCTTGCTGACTCGTTAGGGTAACGCACTACGAATTAGTAATTACCCACCAAAACTAATGAAGCAAACCACTACTATTGCAGCACATAAGTTATGAGGGGTAATGCGTTTGTAGTGGGAGCTTCTAGCTCCCTGGCGGTAAGTAGCGAGCTAGAAGCTCCCACTACTTCAACCCCTTAAAATTAATGTGGTGAAGTACTACTATTGCAGCACATAAGTTATGAGGGGTTTGTTCATCTACCGACGTGGTGTAGAGACGTTATACATAACGTCTCTAGACAATTTTGGGAAAAACTAACCGTTCATAATTAATGTGGTGAACTACTACTACTCTATTTCATTAAATATGATGGGTTAATTTATTTACTAGCGAGCTAGAAGTATGCCCCTTCGGGACACGCTACCAAGACCGCACTACAAATATTTAACCCATCAGAACTAATGCAATCGACTACTACCATCAACCATCAACTAACAACCATCAGTTATCAACGAACCACTGTCAACTGTCAACTGTCAACTAACTCCTGCCTTTCTAAGTTAATTCAATGGCTACCAAACTATTTTCTGGTAAATAATTGCGAAAGCGTCCTTGATCGGAGAGTACTACAACAAGTCTAATCGGGGATTCTGGGGGTTGCTGCAAATCTGTCCACGGTACTGCTACTTCTAAAGAAGTGTTGAAAGCTGTTTTTGCATGACTTTGACGAGGATACCATTGGGAATATTCACCAGCTTGCTGAAATTTAATTGCATTGGTTAACAAATCAATTTCTAAATGGTGATGAAATAAATAATTAACTGGTGCAGCATCCGGTACGTCGGCTATTGGGATAGGACTGTTATGCATGACTTTGTAAGGATAAAACCACAACAGGTTTAATTGGGGTGGTAAATCTTTTCCTGGCTGCACTCCGCTCTTGAAATCCATGCGTAAGTAAAAATTTGTCTGGTCTAATCCATACCACAACCGTTGAATGACGCTGCTACTGTGCATGGTTCCCCTTGCACCACCGATTTCTAAACGTCCGGCTTTTTCCCAACCTTGTTCGTCACCGCTACCGTTAATTTCTGGGTGAATAAATCCGGTGTTGCGGTGATCGCCTCTGGCTTCGTGGATTTCTAAGGGTTGATTTAAATAAGTTGGTATGGGTTCGTTTAAAGCTTGGTAAATTCCCCGCAGATGCAAGCGAAATAGTTGGTCAAAAATGGCATCTTGATTTGATGAATGTCCTTCACCGAACCACCAAAACCAATCGGAGCCTTCTGCTGCATATAAAGCTGACCAAGCTGCGGGATTGTTTTCTTCTGTGGCTTCGGGATGATTGGCTAATGTAAGTCTTGCGTGAGTTAAGTAATCCCAAGCTCGATTTTTTACTGGATCTCCGATCCAAGTTGTAAAACTACCGTCTACCCAAGAACCGCTGTGCAATTGTTCTCCCTTGATCGTGGCTGTGGGAGGAAACTTTTCTAAAAATTCGGAAACTGTGACTAATTTTAATTGCGGTTCGTTGCTCAAGCCTTCATATAAAGCTTCTAAAAATGGTTTGCCATCTTGTTCGTAAAATTCCCAACAGTTTTCACCATCCAAAGCGATAGTTACTAACCAAGGTTGTTCGTTGTCATGATTTTGCTGCATTTGAGCAATAGAATTCAATCTTGCGATTAAATCTTGTGCTGCATTTTCAGGTGACATTCCACTGTAGGTAAAGCCAATTAAATCGGATAATGCATGGTCGCGGAAGACTATTGATACATCACCTTGCTCAGTTTGCAAGCGGTAAGGACGGTAAAGTAAATCCGGTTGCTGCATATTTCCCCATTGATCGCGGTGGAAAAACTGCCGTAAACTCCAACCTAATACCGCTTCATCTGAGCATATCCACTCAAATCCCTGTTCTACGATATACGGTATGACCGCCGGACTTACTGATTGCTCCGATGGCCACAATCCACGAGGTTCTCGTTGAAATCTATCTTTATACAATTCCCAAGCCTTATTTAGATGACGGGGAATATCTTCAGCCCATGTAAAACGATTTCGTGGCAAAGTCATATTTGGCACTGCCACCCGACCGGCATCGGTATCCGCAAGTAAAGGTAAAATTGGGTGAGTATAAGGCGTAGTCATCACCTCCAACTGTCCAGTTTCCTGCATCTGGCGGTGTTGTGGTATGATACGACCTAAAATTTCTCGTTGCTTCGAGTAAATCCGTTGGCGATCGCCTAAATTAAAATTGCGTCCTTGTTTTAACCAACCAGCAATATCGCGATCGTCCCAAAACAAGGGGTCAATCCAAACTAGATTATGCCAAGTTAATAAATCGCTATAATCTTGTACATCCCAATGAGCCAAACACCAGGCTTCTCCTTTTTCTTGACGCTGCTGATAAAGTTCTCTGTAACGGGGATGGGGTTTAATTAAAGTATCGTAATTAGCATCAAAAAAATGTTCGAGAATAAATTCTAATTGCCCCTGTGTTAATTGTTCTGTAGGAGTCAAAGCAACTTCTAAATAAGGATCAAAAGCATTACCTGCAACATAATCTTCAATCTGCAATATCAGTGAAGGTACCAAATTCACAGTTTGATGCAACTTGGGATATCTTTCGAGCATCAACACCAAATCCAAATAATCCTTAGTACCATGCAACCGTACCCAAGGTAATCGGTATGTTCCACCACGGGGATGGGAAGACGCATTTCCTTCAGGAGACTTGTACAGCGGCTGATGTTGATGCCAAATAAAAGCGACGTGTAAAGGGTGAGACATAAGCTTGAGAGTTAAAAGTTAGGAGTTAGGAGTTAGGAGTTAAATAATACTCAATCCTAATTCCTAACTTTAACTACTACACTACTTGTTCCACTTCTGCAATTTCTGGAATCATTTCTCTAAGACGACGTTCGATACCCATTCTCAAAGTCATAGTAGAACTAGGACAAGAGCCACAGGCACCTTGTAAACGTAATTTAACAATAGGACCATCAAGTTCCACAAGTTCCACATTGCCACCATCAGACATTAAGTATGGGCGCAACTCATCAAGAACTGTTTCTACATTTTCATTTGTTAATTCCATAATCCTTGACCTCTCTTAAGTGACAAAGTTTGTTTTCAAAGTTTGTTAATTACATACTAGACCAATTGTGGACAGTGGACAGTGGACAGTTGACAGTGGACAGTGGACAAGGGATGGTGGTTAGTTGTTAGTTAATGGTTGATAACTGATAACTGATGGTGGTTGGTTGTTCATGTCATTAACTATGGGGAAGGTAGATGTAGTGCGTTACCCGCTCCGGGTCAGCAAGCTGAAGGCGTAGCCTGCCCCGGAGGGGCATACCTACGGGAAAGCTCGCTATTAAGTTACTTTGAGGAAGCCAGACGCTCCCACTACAAAATAATCCCGCATAATTAATGACACGAACCATTAGTTGTTAATAGTTGGGTTAGGTATTAAGAGCTAATAAAACAACTGTCAACTGTCCACTGTCAACTGCCAACTGTCAACTGTCAACTGTCAACTAGCTGAATGTCAAAATAATTAAACTCGGTTATGGTGTCTTTACCGTCTTGGGAATCTTCTACTATTTGCTTTGTCATCAAATAGTAGTTACCGATTTTCTCGTAGGTATCTTCAAATTTGAGAATGCTTTGAATTTCGTTGGTTTCAACGTCACGGAAAATCGCATCATAACGATTTGCAATGTAACCTTCACCTGTATCAAGATTTTCGTGGGTATCAATCACAAAAGCTGTATTTCCCTTTATCCTAGTTACTTGACAAATTTGCTTTTCTCTGATTTTGTAAGTAGAATCTAATGATTCTCCCTTGACAATAATGACTACTGTTTGTGTATCGTCTGTTGAACCTTGGATAAACTCATGTTCCTGGTGGGATTCATGAAAAGGAGCGGGTTTGCAGTGGGTAATTACATTCCGCAGTTGAATGTAAATCCCTTCTTGTACTTGAATATCAGGAATTCCACTCACTTCTACACTCAAATCACGGTTAACAAATATTTTACCCGTGTAGGTTTCTTCACCTTGTATTAGCTTTACGTTAGCGCTGTAACCCGGAAAGTCTTCGTCCCAAGTGTAACGATTTTCGTAAGCGGTTTGAAATAACTCTTGTGCTGTCTTTGAAGTTTTCATCTTGTTTTCCGCGAGATACTACCCGTCGCAAGATTTGCGTTTAATTTATTTAATGGCTCGTATTGTTGTTAAATTAAACAATAAATTAAACAATTTCTGAGTTTACAAAACGATTAAGCCCTTGGCTATGTGTGCCAATCGGACTTTTTCGACTTTCCATTGTTCAAGACGTTCAACCAAGCCTAACTTCACTGTTATCAGTTTAACGGATTGGGAATTCATCGTTTTAATTAAGTTTTGATTGTAATCCAGTTAACGCGAAGCACATAATTTTTATATGTAATTAAAGTAACTTGATATTAGTTATTGCCTAGGATAAGATTCTGCTTAATAATTTCTGATCCATATTTAATTTAAATATTCAGTCTGCTGTAATCCGGAATTGCATTGGAGCATAATTGGCAACAATCAAGCCGAACTGTGAAGATTACTTCTAGAAATTTTTTCCCTTTGTAGGAGTCAGTTTGACTTTGCTAACCTTCTAAGGAGAAAGGGTATTTTAAGGGACTGTATGTTAACTGATGGGTGCTTTTGTTCGTCTAATACATCTACCTATTAGGTTTGAAAAATGAGTTCATCTATATCAAGTAAGTTCATTTTACCATCTGCGATCGCTTGTGGTATCGTCTTCACTGTATTGACCATACCTCTAGCGGTAATGGGCGAAAACGAAGTCGCAATTAGATTTGAAGAAGAATCTTTCTTTAATGGCAAGTTAAGAGATGTAGCTGCACCTTATGTCGTATTTGCGACTTTACTAAGTTTTGGTGCGGGAGTCTCTGTTGCGGCTTTAACGGGATTGCAGCATTTGAATCGCAATTCCTTAAATGACAAGCAGAAGCTAGCTCGGTTAGAGAAAGATTTACAACAGAAGGAACAATTGCTTCAAGAATTGAAACTTTCTGAGTCTCGTCTGCAAGCTTCAGGACTCAAAAGTTTTCTCAAGGAATAAACTGTAGTGAAGAATTACAGCTGTATCTCAGTCTAGTGTGAATTTTCCCGTTGATGTAGGCTAATAAACACAGGCAAGTCGCTGTTTTTAGAGACTTGCTTCCGTTTTTTCTATTTACATAAATATTTTTGATACTGGAGTCTCAGTTAGTAGCTTCCAAGGGAGTCTCTCTGTTTCTGCTTCCCAGTATCGGTTCCTGGGAACTAGGATTTGCAGGCTTTGCTTGCGATGTTCAAAACGCTGCAAGTTTTGATTTTTCTCTAAACCCGTCTATTAAAACTATCTCAAAATAAAATGTATTAAAAAAAAGAAATACTTGATCTACAAAGATAAAAGCTGTAAAGTATCTTCAAGTTATATCAGTGTTACCCCTTAAGTATTTATTTTTTAGTCATAGATTATACCTGTTTATGCCATAAGGTAATGAGCCAAAAAGTATTGGATTTTAGTAAAAATATCAACTCTAAACCTAGTTCTAAGATTTATCCCCTGCTTTGTTCTGCATCCTTTTCAATTTTCTGGATGATGGTATTTAGCGGTTCGACAATTGCCCAAATCAGTTCTTCATCGACAAGTGACGGGGCTGTTCGAGCAACACTCATAAATCAACTAGAAAGTAGAATAGAACCTCTGAAGGAAGATGATATTCAGGATTTAGACAATGTTTCTGTTAGGGAAAAATCACTTTCAACTAGAATAAGTGAATTCAAAAATCAGAGTTCTAACCGCTTATTACAAAATGACAGATTATTGGAGGATTTGACAGCACTTACCCTAGGAGAAATAATTCAGTTTGGGTTGGAATTACCCACACAAGTTAAGGTTTCTCAAGGCTGTAATCTAAGTAGCAATTGTAGTCAGACAAAGGAAATTAGCCAAGTTCCGGGAACAACTTTGAATCAACTACTTAATCTGCAATTACCGCAACAAGAGTTAGAAGAAAAAGACACTCTAGTACCATTAAGCATTCAACAATCAATCGAGGAAAAGCAGGCAGAGCCAGAAGTTGAAGGAAGACGTAAACCTTTAAGAGAACCATCTGTGACTTTCCAAGGAGTTTATGTTAATCAAGGTGGTGATACTTCAGCACGAGCAAGAGTCACGGGAATTTATCCGTTAACTCCTCAAAGTTTAGTTGGTGGTACTTTAGATTTAACCAGTGAAGATAATAGCTTTGATGACTCCCGTCGTGGAGGCTTAAATATCAATGAACTTTATTTCGCGACTTCCTTGAAAGGATTACCCAACTTACGCTTTATTATCGGTCAAATGGATTTAACTTCTTATTTTGACCGCAATAGCTTTGCTAAAGATGGAGCAAGTCACTTTTTTAATCCAGTTTTCCAAACAAATCCAGCATTATCTTCTACAGGTATTGGCTCACGAACAGGTTTATTGGTTAACTGGAGCGCAACTGATAATATCACTGCTAAAGCTGCTATTTTTTCTTCTTCAGATTTATTTAGTAATTTTAGTTTGGATGGATTTGCAGGTGAGGTTGGTGTCCGTTACGGTAATGCGATTATTCGGGGGACTTATTCCACAGCCAAAGATGCAGGTAATCGTGATTCATTTGCAGAAAGCTTTGGAATTGCCAGAGGTAATAATCAATTTGGGCCTTTGGAGGACGATCGCGAATCAGCCTATGGAATCAATGCGGAAGTTTTTATTCCCAAGTATAAATTAGGCTTATTTGGACGTTACGGTCGTTATGAGAATCGGGATTTGGGCGAAGGTGCAGATACTTATTCTTTGGGATTGAGTTTCTTGGATTTGTTTGCACCCGACGATCGACTTGGTTTAGCCTACGGAAGCGCTCTTTCTAATGATGCTCTGCGTCAAGGGAAACAGCCAGATGTAGTAGAACTTTTTTACGATTTAAAATTACTTCCCAATCTGCGTTTTGGCTTGTCTTTCCAAGGAAGGGACAATTTTGATGAGTCGGTTTTGGGTGTAAGACTAAAATCTGAGTTTGATATTACTCCAAAAAGGAGAAAACCTCGATGAGTAAGCAACTAGAAATTTCAAATAATTCTTGTTTAAAACAGATTATCCAGACAAAAAGTAAAACATTCAAACTGTTTTTGATGGTTCCTGTTTACTTGTTACTGACAACTTTTTTGACAGTAGCACCCGTTCAAGCCCAAAAATCATCAAGTTTGGTGGAACGAGGAAATACACTTTTAAAAAAAGGATGGGTAAACGATGCAATTCAAGTGTTTCGTCAAGCTGTCAAAACTAATCCACAATCATTACAGGCAAATTTAGGATTGGCGATCGCCTATAATCGTGCGGGAAATATTGATGCTGCTTGGAATTCCTACCAACGTGTATTAGAAATTGACCCCTTGAATCAATCTGCTCTCAAAACTGTGGGTTTACTAGGAACCTATCGTCCTGATTGGCAAGTAAAGGGTATAGAATCGCTGACTACTTTATTAAATAGCACTCCTAATGATTTGGAAGCCCGGAGTTTGCGGGCTTTACTTTACTATTACCAAGGAAAAATTAACGATTCAGTCGCAGATTATCAAGTTCTACTGACCAAAAATCCCACACCAGAGATTCTGATCAACGCTGCGGAAACTTTTACTTACGCTGGCAATTATCAACAAGCTCTAGAACTATTTAACCGCTATGGTTCTACGGGAAAAAGTATTACTGGAAATGCCGCAATCGCTTACGGCAGAACTTTACAAAAAACTGGCAATCCCACGAAAGCCATAGAGGTTTTAAAAGCTCAATTAAGTCGTTCTGATAGTCTGGATTTGTTGGCAATTACAACTCGTGCAGAACTATCCCAAGCTTATGTTGTCAATCAACAACCGGCTGAGGCTTTGGCTATATTAGAACCTTTGCGCGGTAAACCGGATACTAGGTTACTTTTAGTTCGGGCTTTAAACGAAATTCGTAAGAGTAAAAATGATTCGGCTAATTCTGAAGAAGTCGCTAGTTTATACGGACAAGTACTTGCCAATAATCCTAATCCTTCTACTTCCTTACTGCTGGAAGTTGCCGATGTTTTTTCTGGCTTACCGCAACAGGAAGCAACCGCGTTACAACTTTATCAACAAGCTGCTGCCAAATTACCGAACGATCAAAGTTTGGTTTTACGTCAGTTGGCTTTAGAAAACAAGCTAGATTTGATTAGTCAAAAGGATTTGAGGGAAAGGTTAATTTCTCTATTGCAAAACCTGCCGCAAGACTCCGGAGAATTACAAAAATTAGCGAATGCATTAGTCCAAATTAATACTCGTGATTCAGCATTAATTCCCAGTTATCAAAATATTTTGCGTCAGGGTGTTGAGGCTCCTTTTCTCAATTTCCGCATTGCTCAAATGTATTTGCAACAAGAAGATACAGCCGCAGCTAGAAAAGCTTTAGCAGCTTATCAAGGGACTCCCGAAGGTGCGAATAACTTAGCTACTCAATTGTTGACCGCAGAAATTGAGTTACAAGCAGGAGATTTAGAAGCAAGTGCTGGAATTTACCAAAATATATTAAATACAAATCCAGACGATGCAGAAATTTACAACGGTGCTTTAAGAGCATTAGCGGGGATACATTCCCAACAAAAGCGTTTTGATCAAGCTTTAGCGGCTTACAGTCAACTGCGGATTCGTCAACCGCAAAATTTAATCTATCAGTTAGGACAAGTTAGTGTTGCTTATCAAGCCAAGAGAATCAGTCAAGAGCAAGCTACTACAGTGCTTAATAACTGGTTGGCAACCCAAAAAGCAACTTCAACTCCGCCAGAATTATATAGTTTAGTCGGACAACTTCCTGCTACTTCCGAATGGGAGCCTTTATATAGTTATCTTTTGGAATTGCAACCGAATAACTTACAAATCCAAAAGCGTTTGTTACAAGTTGTTGCTCAACGTGACCCTGCACAAGCAAGAACATTAGTCAAGCAGTTTGCTAAGAATACAAGGGTAGAAGGAGAATTATCGAAAGCGATTGGAGATTTGGATTTAGCCGGAATTGCCTATGAGAAAATTTTGGCAACTCAACCAAATGACATTGATGCTTTAACAGCATTAGGGGGAATACGTTTTGAACAGCGTCAGTATCAGACAGCACAGAAAATTTATTCCCAGATATTGATGCAAAATCCTGAAGATGGAGCAGCAAAAATGGCGATCGCCGATTTGTATGCAATTTTAGATCGACCAATAGCTGCTTTAGCACAAATGGAGCAGTTCCAAAATCGAGAGGGTGTAACAGATAAAGAATTATCTCGCAGAATCCAACAAATTCAAGAAGATTTTCTGCTCAGGCGTGGTTTTCAACCTTTTTGGGAAGATGCTAATCGACGGATGACTAATGACTCCTTTTCTACTGAAAGATTATTAAAAAAACCGCAGAGACGCAGAGAACACGGAGGAAAGAGATAAAGAGATTACATGGAGATGAACCGTAAGAATCTGATATACGGACAAAATTGATTCACAAAGAATAGTCAGGAATTGGAATATAAGTTTTTGTACTTATACAGACTAGTAAACCCATAATTATAGGATTAACTCATGAAACGATTAGTTTATTTTTCCCAAGCCAGTACGAAAGTATTTATTATTTTTTGTTGGCTTTTACTATCTCCCTATTCCTTATTAACTGCCGAAGCTGTAGCACAAGAATCAGAAATCCTCTTGGAGCAAGCAAACACGACAGATTCAGCAGAAGATATAGACTCAATTCCCGAAACTGGTACTGTAGGGAGTAAGATTACTCATAGTTTAGATTTTGACCGTGCTTCCATTGCGGGTAAGCGGATGCGCTTAAGAGGAATTTATGCTGAAGGTACTTTAGGTTTTACCCGCCCCCGTAGTTGGGATGTAGAGAATGTCAAAGCTTTAATTCGCTTTCAACACTCAACAGCACTTGATGGGAAACGTTCTAATTTGGCTGTTTTTGTTAACGATACAGCTGTCGGTAGCATAGCTCTGAACCGTCAACAGTCCCAAACTGGTCAACTGCTGGTGAATATTCCATCGAAGTTACTTAAAGAATATAACGAAGTCAAATTAATTGCTCAGCAAAGAAATTATGACATATGTGTAGACCCTTACGACCCAAGTTTGTGGACGCAGATTCAACCAGATTCTAAAATAATTTTTGATTATAAACTCAAACAAGCTTCCGAGAACTTCAGTTATTATCCTTATCCGATTATTGATGAATTAGATTTAAAATCTAATCAAATTAATTACCTGCAACCAAACCAGATCAATTCCCAATGGTTGACTGCTGCATCTCGTTTACAAGCTTCATTAGGGAGAAAAGCAAATTTCCGTTCCATAGATACAAAACTAGTGACGGATATCGCTAATGTTAAGTCTGGAGAAAAGTTAGTCATTATTGGTACTCCCAGCCAACAACCAGCTTTAGCAGAAATAGATTTACCAGTTACAGTTGAAGGGGATCAGATTCTCGATACAGACGAGAATCCGGTAGCAGAAGATCGAGGAGTTCTGATCTTGACTTCGACCAAAAATGGTGTTCCAGTTTTGGTTGCTACTGGGAATGGAGAAAAAGGAGTCGAGAAAGCTGTACAATTTTTGTTACAGCCCTCGAAGCGAAAAATGGGTACTGGTCCGGTGGTTTTTGTCGATAAAGTCCCAGAATTACCTAGCCCTGGGGAACGTGAATGGTCTGGTTATTTACCCAATCAAAACTCTTTTCAACTCAGCGAAATTGAGACTGTAAACGACCAGAAATTTAAAAATGTCACAGTGCGGGGTTCGGAAGCGTTACCAGTAACAATTGATTTTCGAGCTTTACCAGATGACCGCTTTGTACGCGGAAGTTCGATGAATTTAGTTTACAGCTACGGACCACAACTCAATCCGAGGACTTCTACCGTTGAGGTATTACTTGATGGTAACTTCATTGGTGGTGAGCGTTTGTCAAATGAATCCGGAGAGACTCGCAAAACCCTCAAATTAGATTTACCACCAAAGTTAATCAAACCCAACTCCAAGATTGAAGTTTTCTTTCGCATGAATGCAAGAGAAGATTCTAACCAAGAGTGTCGTTATATTCCCGATCGTCAACTTATAGGTACGGTACACAATGAAACTCGCTTTGATTTGAAGCGTGAAACTTTTGCTACATTACCAAACTTAGAACTGCTGCAATTTGGTTTTCCGTTTGCTTCTCCCCAAGATTTATCAAAAACAACCATTGTTGTCCCTCAAAATCCTTCTTCAACAGATGTATTGACATTATTGGAGTTTAGCGAACGTTTGGGTAGGCTATCAGAAGCCTCTTCAGTAGAACTCAATGTTCATACACCCGATACTTTATCGAAAGCAGATAATGTCAAAAATAACAATCATCTAGTGGCAATTGGTACACAAGAGAATTTCCCAATACCAGAAGTACTCGAAAAAAGTCAAGGGTTTAATTTGAGTCAGTCATTTATCCGTATATTTGGTGACGAAAAGCAAAAAGAACAGGCAAAAATTCAAGTCCCCAAAAATGACCAAGGGATGATTAAACAAACTATTTCTCCCTGGAATCGCGATCGCGTTGTTTTGGCTTTAACTGCTCAAACGGAATCTGGTTTGAACAGAGTAAGGCAAGTATTAGATCAAGACTCCTGGTTTTTCCAGTTAAAGGAAGACACTGTACTAATTAGTAGCGACGAAAAAAATCCCAACCCTGACGATGAGGATGCTTATGAATTAGACTTTTTCACCAGCAGTTCTAAAAATACTATAAATAAAGGCAACCCTGTAAGTCAGATGTCATTAGGGCTGCAACAAAATTGGCTTTTACTACCTCTGGGAATTGTTGGCATATCACTCTTTCTTTATGGAATTGTTCAACTGTATCTCAAGCGTCTTAATTCGAGTGATACAAAATAGACACGGTTTTGATTAATTCAATCTAACTAAATACATGAGACGTAGCATTGCTACGTCTCTACACATGACTGAAATGCAACAGATTTATTGTTTTTTGGATATTGTTCTTGTTACTAACCTAAATTATCAGCAATCTGAAATTTCACATAATCACAAATAAGTCAAAATATTAACTTTAAAATGTCAGATTCATCGAAGACTGAACCCAGACACAAACGTAATTTATTTAACCCTGGTGTATGGTTAACTGACCTTACTCCCCGATTTTTTGACCGTTTTCTAAATAAAGTCGGTATCAAAAGTTTTAAATGGTTGATCGGATTAACATTAATCTTTTCATTGCCTTTGATTATTACACCATTAGAAGTATGGCAACAAGCAATTGTCGCAGTATTTCTAGTTATTTTCGGTCAACTAGTTGTTAGAGCCGAGAAAGACGAATTATCCCCAGAAATTAGCCATTATTACCATTTATTCATGGTATGGCTGAGTTTGGTGACTACTACACGTTACCTTTTTTACCGTACTTCTTATACTCTTAATTTTAATTCCTGGATCAATAGTATTGCCTGTATTGTCTTATTCATCGCTGAACTATACGCAATTTTGACCCTTGTACTTTCCTATTTTCAAACTTTAAAACTCAAAGAACGTCAGCCAATTAATCTAGCTCAAATTCCCTTAGCGGAATGGTTCAACGTTGATATTTACATCCCCACCTATAATGAGGAAATTGCGATTGTTCGTAAAACCGCATTAGCAGCCTTAGCTTGCGAATATGCTCGCGGCAAAAAAAAGGTTTACATTCTTGATGATGGTCGTCCCGAAAAGTATAAAGAAGACGATTCCCGTTACAAAAAGTTCGCTGCTAGACGCGAAGAACTGAAAAAAATGTGCGTCGAACTTGGTTGTATCCATTTAACTAGAGATAATAACAATCATGCAAAAGCAGGTAATATTAACCATGCTTTTGGAAAAACAACGGGTGATTTAGTATTAATTTTGGACTGCGATCACATTCCATCCCGTCAATTTCTTTTGCATACAGTGGGCTTTTTCTATGATTCCAAAGTTTCTTTTGTTCAGACTCCCCATTGGTTTTATAACCCCGACCCTTTCGAGCGTAATTTGGTCACCAGTGGTAGAATTCCTGTCAATAACGAACTGTTTTATAAAGTTATTCAAAAAGGTAATGATTTTTGGAATGCTTCATTTTTCTGCGGTTCTGCGGCGATAATTCGTAAATCTCATGCTTTAGAAATCGGCGGAATTGCTGTGGAAACGGTGACGGAAGATTGTCATACAGCATTACGTTTGCATTCACGGGGTTACAAATCTATTTACTACGATAAAATCATGATTGCAGGATTAGCCCCTGAAACTTATCCTGCTTACTTGGGGCAGCAAATGCGTTGGGCTAGAGGAATGGCGCAGATTCTTCGCTTAGAGAATCCATTATTTAATCCAAAACTCAAGTTAACAATTCCCCAACGGCTTTGTTATTTTAGTGCCACATCCCATTTTTTATACGGGTTTCCACGAATAGTATATGCAATAATACCGACCCTATTTTTACTGTTTGGTGTTAACCCAGTCCGAGGTTTAGGTTTGGAAACTCTTGCCTATGCCATACCTCATATTATTCTTTCCCTGAGTACTAATTACATTATTCATAAAAACGCTCGTTTTAGCTTTTGGAATGAAGTTTTTGAATTCGTAATGTCTTTTCAGGTGGGATGGGTAACATTAATCGCGTTAATCAATCCCAAGTATGGTTCTTTTAATGTCACCGACAAAGGTGTAAACGTTACCAAACGCAGCTTCGACTGGAAATCAATGCTCGGTTTGATCATTGTCGCAGGATTTGTCATCTTAGCTTTAGTTGCCGTTCCTTATTGGGTATTACTACGTCCAGAAGATTGGGAAGCTATTTTGGTTAACACGATGTGGTGTGTCTTAAACCTAATTTTAGTGATGGCTGCTCTATTAGTTGCTTATGAAAAGCCACAAATCCGTAAGGAACACCGTTTACAAAGATGTCTCCCTGTAAACATTTTCAATTATGACCAAACCATTATCGGCGAAACAGTAAATATTTCCGAAACTGGGGCTTTAATTGCTTTAGATTCACAGCCAAATTTACCAGATGAAATTGAAATTGAGGTCATGGGAGACTATGGTAAAAAAGTCTTTTTAACTGCCAGAGTTGTCAGATTATCTCCTATTAGCAAGACACGAAACCACCTGGCAATTAATTTTGTTAATCTTACCCAACCGCAAAAAGACGACTTATCTTTAGTTTTATATTCTGATGTCAAAGAATGGTATTCTCAAAAGCGTAAATACGCAGATCGACCAGTTGCTTCTTTTGGATTTATCGCTACTAGTTTGCTTCGTTCCCTACAGGATATTCAGCCAGCCAAACACAAACAGATACGTAAACAAGTACTTGGCTTTGGTGAACTATATTTAGATGGCGATCGCTTTACTGGAACAGTCACCGATTTAGGAGTAACGGGGTTGCGTCTCAAATTAGACAGCACAAAAGCCAAATATTCTGATAAAGTGCTTGGGGAAAATGATTTGTACAATATGCAAACTATCAAACCACCCGTTGGCTTAGTTTTGAGCAAACAATTAGATAAATTACAACCCAGTCGATTTATCGCCGAAATTGAGACTGTAGAAGCAGATAATACTGGTAAAATTACTGTTGAATTAAAATTCCCAGATAAATTTAAAGACCAGCAAATTTCAAAAATTAAGCAGCTTTTGAAACAACTGTAAATAGTTGACAGTTGACAGTTTGGAGAGTTGACAGTTAATTTGTCCCCTTGTCCCCTTGTCCCCCTGTCCCCCTGTCCCCTTGTCCCCCTGTCCCCTTGTCCCCTTGTCCCCTTGTCCCCTTGTCCCCCTGTCCCCTTGTCCCCCTGTCCCCTTGTCCCCTTGTCCCCCTGTCCCCTTGTCCCCCTGTCCCCTTGTCCCCCCATCCCCTTGTCCCCTTCCATCACCCCATCACCCCATCCGGGCTTGAAACCATAACGGGTTGCTGGTAAAGCGGTATTGTAAAGGTAACAGTGGAACCTAGTCCTTCACCTAAGCTGTAAAAATGCACTTCACCACCCATTGCTTCTACTAACTTTTGAGATATGGTTAATCCTAAACCAGTACCTCCATATTGACGGGTACGGGAACCATCTACTTGGGAAAATAATTGAAATAATTTGTCCTGCTGGTCTAAAGAAACACCTATCCCTGTATCTACTACCCGTACTTTTACCATGCCGGGAAATTCTTGTTCTTTAAATGTGACTTTTTTACGGACTACATCGGCGGTAACGGTTATATGTCCTTCATGGGTAAATTTTATGGCATTACCCACTAGATTTATCATTACTTGTTTGAGACGCAGATAATCGCTGTAGACGATTATTTGATCATTGGTATCGGGTAACTGCATCCCGAAGCTGAGATTTTTTTGTTCGGCTTGTATACGCATGAAGTTTTCTACATCAGCAAATAACTCATCGAGTTTTACTGGACTCAATTCTAACTCCATTTTGCCTGCTTCTATTTTGGCGAAATCTAAAATGTCGTTGATTACATTTAGTAGATGCAGGGATGATTTATGAGCTTCTCCGAGAAAAAGGGATTGTTCTTCATCATCATCCGCCATTCCGTCCAAAACCAGCTTTAAAAAGCCAATCATGCCATTTAATGGTGTACGGATTTCATGAGAAACGTTGGCTAGAAACTCGCTTTTGAGCCGTGAAGCTTCTTCTGCTTGTTGACGGGCTAATTCTAATTCTTTGTATAAGGTAGCGTGCGCGATCGCGGTACCAATTTGATCTGCTGCTTCTTTGGTTAATTCAAGCTCTTTTGCTGATAAATATGAACACCCAGCATCTAAACTCAAAACGATTAAACTATTGGGTTGTTCTTGATGGGAAGTGGCAACTATTAGAAGTTTCTCTGCTTGAAATAAGGAATCTTTTGTTTGTTCTACTATAACTGGTTTGAGAGTATTTAAAGCTTGAGTAAATCCAACTTCAGTAAGTACATCTATTTCGTATCCCAACATTGAGTTAATCGAAGGCTGGCAATATTCCGCAATTACACGTATTTTTGATGTGCTGTAATAAGGAAATATAATACAGCGCTTCGGTTTTAATGTCGCACCTAAACTATCAACTGTTTGCTGCCAAATAATATTTAAATCCAGGGTTCTTCGGATATTTCTGGTAATATTATTAATCAGTTTCTGGTATTGCTGGGAGCGTATATTTTCTTGTGTATGGTTAGATTGGGGTGTTAGTTCGATGTTACTTTTGCTGGCTGCAATTTGCAACAACCTTCCCATTACCAATACTGATGTTGCAGCGTTGCCTAAAACTGGCATAATCGGAGTTATGAGTAACTCCAATTCTACGCTTCCTTGAGAGTAGTTAAACCAACACTGATACTTTTGGGGAGTCAAAGTTGTTAATACTTGCTCCAGGTGTGATAGATAAGCAGCTTGATCAATTGGAACAAAACTATGGCGATCGCCATTTTGATCAAAAATATGTTCTGGCGTTAATCCTAAACGTTCACTTTGCTGCAAAAAGAACGAGAGATAACGCCCTGTTCCGTCTTGAATATACACCAATTCAGCCCCCAAAGAAGATAATGGGTTGGTGTACTCGGTAACAGATTCGAGATTTTCGGAAAACAAATGCGGTGATTGAGAATTTGCAGCAATACTCATGACTGGAGTTGATTGAATAGAAACAATGTAACCCAAAGAAGTTGTACTAAGATAGCTGCTTAAAGTTTGGCATAAAATTTTACAGCTTTAGCAGACTTGTTTGGGATTTTTATGGTATTTCCCCGAATCAGTCGGTAAAAATCAGCTATATTCTCAATCGTTCCATTCACCACGAGGTGGTACTTTAACCCGATTTGGAGTCCGAGTTAATTCATCATCTCTGGGAATATCTCCCCGTAGCCATTGACGTAGGGCTACTTCAATCACTTTAGAAGGATCATTACTCAAGTGACTAATTTTTTCTAATAACTCAGAATCCAAGCGGATAGCAACTTCGACTTTTTCAGATAATTCGGATAAGATGTTTTCTGCAAAATCCGGTCTTTCTTCCATATTCATAGTTAATATTCTCTGCGCGTTATTTGTTCCAAAACTGTGGAAAGCAGCTTTACTTAAGTGTTACTCAATCAAGTCATCAAAAAACCACACCTACGGATAATCCTCTCTCTGCCTTAAAGCGTGGGAAAGTACTTCCTTTAAACGTGGTTTAATTCAGAATTTAGACCAATCGGCAAGACTAATTACAAGCCCCGAATTTTAGTTGTCAGTTGTGAGATTTGTTTTTAACTGAGAGTCCCTGACGTTTATTTTACGCTTCCACAATAACAATACCAGTACTAAATAAATAGTCTTTGATCTTTTCTATAAATAAAGTTAAAGATTAAGCAGTTGACAGTTGACAGTTGACAGTTGGCAGTTGACGGTTGGTTGATAACTGATAACTGATGGTGGTTGGTTGATTGATAACTGATAACTGATGATGGTTGGTTGATAACTGATAACTGATAACTGATGATGGTTAGTTGACTGTTCCCTACTCCCTACTCTCTATTCCCTTCCTAAATAAGCGTATTTTCTAATAAAGCATTACAATACTTAAAGTAACTTCCTTGTTTACTGTTGCCTGTTCCCTGTTGCCTTCCTAGATAACTATATTGATTAATAAAATAGTATTCCTATCGCTTTATTAAGTATATGACTGACGTTCCCGCAGATCGCATTCGTAATTTTTGCATTATCGCTCACATTGACCACGGGAAATCAACTCTGGCAGATCGTCTTCTACAAACCACTGGTACTGTAGAAAATCGGCAGATGAAAGAGCAGTTTCTCGATAATATGGATTTGGAACGGGAGCGCGGCATTACTATTAAGCTGCAAGCTGCCCGCATGAATTACACTGCTCAAGATGGTCAACAATATGTCCTAAATTTGATTGATACTCCCGGACACGTTGATTTCTCTTATGAGGTGTCCCGCAGCTTAGTAGCCTGCGAAGGTGCGCTGTTAGTGGTTGATGCTTCCCAAGGTGTGGAAGCTCAAACTTTAGCGAATGTTTACCTGGCAATTGAGAACAATTTAGAAATTATCCCGGTTTTGAATAAAATAGATTTACCAGGTGCTGAACCTGAACGAGTAATTGGTGAAATTGAAGAAATTATCGGTTTGGATTGCAGCGGTGCGATTCTGGCTTCTGCTAAGGAAGGAATCGGTATTCCCGAAATTTTGGAAGCGATTGTCGAACGAGTACCGCAGCCCCAGAATACTGTTGATCAGCCTTTACGAGCGTTGATTTTTGATAGTTATTATGATAGTTACCGGGGAGTAGTTGTTTATTTCCGGGTGATGGATGGAACGGTGAAAACTGGTGATAAAGTCTATCTGATGGCTTCTGGTAAGGAATATGAAATTGATGAGTTGGGGGTGCTTTCTCCGACTCAAAAGCCGGTGGATGAACTTCATGCTGGGGAAGTTGGTTATTTTGCGGCGGCAATTAAAGCTGTGGCAGATGCACGGGTTGGAGATACAATTACTTTAAGTAAAGCTAAAGCTGCACAAGCCTTACCCGGTTATACTGAAGCTAAACCGATGGTGTTTTGCGGAATGTTCCCCATCGATTCTGACCAGTTTAAGGATTTACGGGAAGCTTTGGAAAAACTTAAGCTCAACGATGCAGCTTTACAATTTGAACCGGAAACTTCTAGCGCTATGGGTTTTGGTTTCCGTTGCGGATTCTTGGGTTTGCTACACATGGAAATTGTCCAAGAACGTTTGGAGCGCGAATATAATCTCGATTTAATTATTACCGCTCCTTCGGTGGTTTACCGGGTAATTACTAATAAGGGTGAAGAAATTTACGTTGATAATCCCAGTAATTTACCTTCTCCCAACGAACGGGAAAAAATTGAGGAACCCTACGTTAAGGTAGAGATGATTACACCGGAAACCTATGTGGGTACTTTGATGGAATTATCCCAAGGTCGTCGGGGTATATTTAAAGATATGAAATATCTTACCCAAGGACGGACTACCTTAACTTATGAGTTACCTTTAGCCGAAGTTGTCACCGACTTTTTTGATCAGATGAAATCGCGATCACGTGGTTATGCGAGTATGGAATATCAGTTGATTGGCTATCGTGAAAATCATTTGGTCAAGTTGGATTTAATGATTAACGGTGACCCAGTTGACTCTTTAGCGATGATTGTTCATCGTGATAAAGCTTATCATGTTGGACGGTCAATGGCAGAGAAATTAAAGGAATTAATTCCCCGTCATCAATTTAAAGTACCAATTCAAGCGGCGATTGGTAGTAAGATAATTGCCAGTGAACATATTCCAGCATTGCGGAAGGATGTATTAGCCAAATGTTACGGTGGTGATATCAGTCGGAAGAAGAAACTTTTACAGAAGCAAGCCAAAGGTAAGAAACGCATGAAGTCGGTGGGTACAGTGGATGTTCCCCAGGAAGCTTTTATGGCTGTGTTGAAGTTAGATCAACAGACTTCCTAGCCCGAAAACTACGTAGAGACGTTGCACTGCAACGTCTCCCCCATTTAGAATTCTATCGGGTAATTCCGTAAAATTATATTTTGAGTATTAAATAATCAGATGAGGAAATCGCCCGTTCTGGAAAATAGTACGGGCGATTTTGTTAAGAAGTTAGGATTATTTTTATAATACCTAGTATTTAAGCAATTGACACATTATTTTCAGTTAATCGCCAATATTTTATCAGTTATTAGTGCAGCGCGAAGTGTGTCCGAAAGAGATACAGTTAAGAATTGACAGTTACCTTCCGGACGTGTATGGTCGAAAATAGGTTTAAAGTTGTTGCCATATTTGAGTATATTCTTTATTGGCATAAACTGAGGTGCGGCGATCGCGATAGACTTTAAGCTTTATCTAAATATTACAGATAGTAAACTGTCATAAAATATCAAGATTTTTGTTACCAGAAAGTATTACTCTGTTGCTGTTAAAAGATTACCAAAAAAAACCGCAGAGACACAGAGAACGCATTCGTAAAGAGATCAAGAGAAATAGGTGATTCTCCAGCGGGATAGGAGTAATTCTGATTCTTATAAGAAAAAATCAAAAGGTAAGCAATTAAGCTTGTATAAACTTTTCGGGATGCGTATCATAATAACCAAAATATCTTTACTTTAAGTATTGATATAGGTTGAAAATTGATCGCGCTCTACCTAGTTTAAATCAGTTATGACACCGCCTAATCCTCCTTCCGAATCTGATGCCCAAACTACGCAAAGTCAGCCACGAAAGCGTGTTTGGCTACGTAATGCAGTTAAAATATCTGGTGTTTCTCTTTTGGGATTAGGTATTGCTGCTTATTTTGGATTAGATTATTGGATTCGTCGCAAGTTACCACCTTTATTAGATGAACAACTAAGTGAGTTCATCAACCGTGAGGTAAAAGTTGGTGAGGTGAGAAGTTGGTCTTTGACTGGTGTAAGATTAGAAAACTCTTCAATTCCAGCGACTCAAAATGACCCAAATTATGTTAGAGCTAAAGCTGTAGATATCGGGTTTAATCCAATTGGGTTGCTGTTTACTCAGACGCTTCCTTTGAGAATAAGTTTGATTGAACCAGATGTTTATATTGAGGAAGATAAGCAAGGGGAATGGATTAGACTTAATTTGGATACGGGTGAAGGGCAACTTCCTTTTGATATTGATGCTAAAATTAAGTTGGAAAAAGCAAAAGTTGCAGTACTTCCCCAAGCTTTTAAAAATCCTTTCGTGGTCGAACAAATTAACGGGTTTCTCAATTACAATCAAAATCAACCATTATTATTGCAATATGGTGTGAATGCGCCTTTTGTTCAGGGAAAGTTGGATATTGATGGTGAAACTCTGTTAGATAATTGGAAAAGTCAGATTAATGCCAGGATTGATCAGATTTCTATACCGGATTTGAGTAATTATGTCAAAGATAATATTCCGGTAACAATTCCCAGCGGTGAATTAAATGCTAATTTGCAAATTGATTTACCTTCGTTATCTGAGTTACCTTTTGTGAAGGGGACTGCGAATTTACAACGTTTACAGGTAAAATCTCCACAGTTGAAAGCTCCTGTGAATGCGAATGCTAATTTACGTTTTGATGGACAAAAAGTCAGTTTTGAGGAAACTAGAGCTAGTTATGGTAGTTTAATTGCTGGGGTTTCTGGAATTGCGGATTTAAATAAAGGTTTTGATTTAAAGGTTGAGACGAATTCTTTTAATATTGCAAACCTGTTGAAAACAACTTCTATACAATCTCCTGTAAATATAGATGGTAATTTACAAGCACAGTTATTATTTAAGGGAGATGCACAAAATCCCATTTTGTTGGGTAATGTCGTCAGTCAACGAGGGATAGTTGTCGATAAGACGGTATTTAGTCGAGTTAATACTGTTTTCGGAGGGAATTTACAACAATTCGTTTTACAAGAATTTAGCGCTAGTCTGTTATCTGGTGGTAATATCCGAGCTAAGGGTGAGGTTTCATTTCCTGAGTCGTTACCATCGGTTAAAGATTTGAGTAAATCGAAGTTAGCTTTTGCTTTTGATGCTCAAATTCCCAATCCGGGGGCAATAATAGCGAGCTATGGTATTAGTGATGATATTGTTAAGTTGGGAAGGTTATCAGCAGATGGGAAAGTGGCTGGTACTTTAGGCAATCCTCAAGCTATTTTATCTTGGAAGTTACCGACGGCTGAAGTTGAGCGAGTTGGACAAGTTTCTGGTGGTGGTGAGGTTGAGTTAGCAGGAAATCAAGTTACTTTAAATAATACGACTTTACAAACTGCCGACGCTAAAGTAAATGTTGATGGTAGAGCTAATTTAGCGACGAATGTTTGGAATGCTAGGGTTAATGCCAATTCTTTAGTTTTAAATCCGTTTTTAGCAAAAATTGAGAATGTTGGGGAGAGAGTAAAACAGACTCCGATATTTTTACAGCGTGGGAATGTACAATTAACGGGAAGTTTGAATAACTTTAATCTTGGAAGTATTCAAGGTGATATCGATTTAAATTTGAATGTTAATAATGGTAATGTCGCTGTGAACGGGAATTTAAATCGAGGTATATTAACAGCGAATGCCAATGCTGCGAGAATTGGTTTAAATAAATTTGTACCGGAGTTACCATTGAATGTCACGGTTGCAAATTCTCAAGTCGATGTCTCGGGTAGAGTTGAGGAGTTAATTAATTTTGAATCGATTGATAGTTTAAGGAGTTTTCGAGCTACCGTTGATGGAAGTTTGATTTTACCCGAAGTTAAGGGAAACAGTCGCATCAATTTTAATGGTAATGGGAATTTTGCAACGAAAAATTGGAATTTAGTAGCAAATGCCAATTCTTTACCTGTTAATACTTTATTATCGGCAGCACAAAGAAAGCAATTTCGATTAAATCAGCCAGTTACTTTACGACAAGGTAATGTCAGATTAGCTGGAAATTTGAATATTATCAATGATTTCAATTTGAGTCAGGTAAATGGTACTGCTGATTTAAATTTGAACGTTAATAATGGTAGAGTCGCAGTTAACGGTAATTTGAATCAAGGTATATTACAAGCGAATGTCAATGCTAATAGTATTCCACTCATACCGTTTTTACCCGAATTACCTTTACCAATAACCGTTGCAAACGCTCAAGTTAACCTCAACGGTAGAATACAACAGTTACTAGAATATGCATCGATTGATAATTCAAATGATAATTTAAATAGACTTGATAGATTAAATAGTTTTCGCGCTACCGCTAACGGACAATTAAATGTACCTGGTAGTAGAGGCAATATCAATTTTAATGCGTCGGGTAATTTAGCCACTAATAATTTACAAGTTTTTGCGAGTGCAAATAATCTTTCTCTCAATCAACTTGTCTCAGATTCACCTTTACCCGTAATGGTTAGTAATAGTAAGGTGAATTTAACAGGTAAAATAGATCAACTGCTTGCGAATAACTTGAATAATCTCAACGCTGATATTAATGCAAATCTCGCAGTTGCCAGCGGTAATGTAAACGCGATCGCCAACCTGAATAATGGTAAAATTGCCAGTAATATCAATGCCAACAACGTCAATACTTCTTTATTGTGTCGCAGTTTTAATATATCTTGTCCTCAACTTGGGCAATTATCAGCGTTGTTGAATTTGACGGGAGAAATCCAACCGTTATTATCAGGAAATCCGATTTTAATTCAGGCAAACCGAATTGATGCTAGTACTCAAGAACAACAATTAAATGCTCAAGGACAGATTGTTATTGTACCCGGTGATGAGGGAATATCTTCTTGGAATCTCGCTACAGATTTAAATGTTGATGTAAATTCTAACTTAGCAAGACTTCCTATACAATCGATAGCACGACAGTTAGATGAACAACCTGTACCATTAGTTCAAGGAACAGCTAACTTTTCTGGTAGACTTGTTGCTCAAAATTTAATTTCACAACCTTTTGCTCCCGGTAACGTCAGATTAGCAGGAAATCTGAACTTAAGAAATCTCGCTTTAGATAACAGGATAAAATTTCAACCTTTATTACAAGGACTAATTAACTTAAACTTAGGAAACAGCATTGAACTAGATTTACGTGGTGAAACCGATCGAATCGCTGCTAATCTCCAATCTTGTACAAGAACAGATTGTTTATCACCTTATCTTCCCACATTCTTCGATTTCCAACAAGGAATTAATACTCAAAATCCGATTATTCTCAGTGGTCGTAGACAAGGGGACGTTTTAGATATAAATTTAAAAAATGCTTCCCTATCCTTATTAAATCTGGTTCCCGTAGTTGAAGAAATCATTGCTTATCCCCTAGATGGTAGAGTAACGGGAAATCTTGATGTCAACTTGTTTAATTTAGCAACCGCTGGAAATATTAATATCGATAATCCTGCCATCGGTGCTGTGAAAGCTGAAGAATTAATTGCCGATTTCTCTTATGATGGGGAAATTGCTCGTATCAATGCGGCAACTTTACAAATCGGTAAAACTGAATATGCTTTGAATGGTAATTTGAATCTAAATTCCGGGGATATTAACGCTAGATTATCAGCGAATCAAGCTAGAGTCCAAGATATTTTCGCTGCTGTAAATGTATTTAATCTAGAAGATTTACAACGTGGAGTTGATGGTATTTTCAATCCAGAATACGGTGCTGCTGCTGACGTACAAACTGAAAGTGTCGGCAAACCCAACTCTCCAATATTAGAACAAATCCGCTTGTTTACCCAAATTGTCAGTCGGATTCGCCAACAAGCGGCTTTAGCACAACAAGATAATACCATCCAGTTTGACGTTCAAGGAGAATATAACGCACAACTCGCTGTCGCTGGAAAAATCACAAATCCCCAAATTAATTTTCAACTAAAAGGTAACAATTGGCAATGGCGACCTCAAAAAGAATATGTCACCTATAATTCTCGTCAAGGTGTTGTTGTCAGACAAAATCAACCTTTAGATATCACTCAGGTAATTGCTCAAGCAAGTTATCAAAATGGCACAATTCAATTACAACCAATACAACTTGCTGTGAATGGTGGTTTAATTTCTCTTAGTGCAACCCTCGATGGAATAAAATCATCGGGAACAGTACAAATTCAAAACTTTCCTGTAAATATAGTGGAAAGATTTGTCGATTTACCTGCTGATGTCGATGGTAACTTGAATTTACAAGCCCAATTAGGTGGAAATCTATTTCGACCAGAAATTCCACAAGGTAGTTTTTCAATAACTAATGGTACCATTAACCAACAACAATTGGGTGAATTGGCTGGAAATTTCAACTATATAGATTCCATCGCTCGACTCAATACCACTCCCAATTCCGTTATTAATATGGAAGCAGCAATTGCTTATCCTCTCCAACCAAATACAACTAATACTGTTGCATTACAAGGAAGATTTGATCGCCAAGCTTTTGCTTTATTAGATGCTTTCACCCAAGGTGAGCTGCAATGGATAGATGGAAATGGACAAATTGCGATCGCGGTTGATGGTGAATTAAATCCCCAAGCTGATACAATTCGCGGATTATTAAATAACTTAGTCGCCAAAACCGCAATTTCTTTTGACAATGCCAAAATTAGAAGCAAGCAGTTAAACGACGATATTCAACTAACCGCTGTCGGTAACGCGATTTTGAATAACGAGATTATTCAAGTAGAGCAAATATCGGGTACTTTAGCTGAGAGTCCCTTTACTATTACTGGTAGTTTACCTTTATTCCAACAGGTCGCCAACCTTCAACCTTTAAATATCACTTTAGGTCCTGGGAATATTCGGTTGAAAGGATTATACAGGGGTGGAATTGATGCTAACGTCCAAGTTGCCCGCACAGCTTTGAATCCAGTAATTGGAGGAAATCTTTCTTTAACTGGAGGTAGAGTTTTTATACCAGAAAGTAGGTCGGAACAAGCGGATAACACGCAAGAAGTAACAAATGGTCAAATTATAACTCCACCGCAACAAACACAGAATTTCCCGATTCAACCAACTTTTGCTGATTTTCAGGTAAGTTTAGGTCCAGGATTCCGATTTACTCAAAATTTACCACGAGTTAACTTCCGTATGGCGGGAGATTTGAGAATTAACGGTGGTTTAGATAACCTCCGAGGAGATGGACAAATTAAACTTACAAGAGGAAGTCTCTCCCTATTTGAAAATTCATTCTTTATCACTCGCGATCGCCAACAAACGGTGACGTTTTTACCAAATCGTAGTTTACTAAATCCCCAACTTGATGTAGAATTACAAACGACTGTAGTTGATGCACCCAGATTTGACCGTCTACAAGCAGTAAATTCCGAAATTCGAGATGATATCGTTGCACCAGCCAACCCCGAACAAATCGATATTAGAATTCTTGTGGAAGGTGAAGCCAATGAACTGCTTGCATCTTTAAATAATAATGGATCTTCAGAAGATGCTTGTAGCAGATATCAAAGAAATCTGAGATTTTCTGGGTTGGGAATATTAACAACCAACTCCCCAACACAATTACAACAAGTTGCCAATTGCATTAACACAAACAGTCAAGTTAGCATCCAAACCAGAGATATACTCGAGAATACGGCAATTTCATTAACAAGTATCCCGACTCGCACTAATTCTGAAATATTATCATTGTTAGGAAACCGGACTTTCGCTGCATTACAAAAACTCGAACAGCAAATTACCAGCGGTAACGAAACCCAATTATTAGAATTTTTAGTATTAGACTATGTGCTTGCACCTTTACAAACCGAAATTACCCAAGAATTTTTATGGCAAGCTCAACAACCTATAAATTCTTTGGGTAAATCAATTGGGTTAAACAGATTACAAGTATTTCCCTCTTTTACAGGTTTAAAAGATATCGATGAGAATTCCTCAGCCAGATTCAACTACGATTATGAAGCGGGTGAATTTAGATTTATGTATGAGAGAAGGTTTTAAGCAGTTGACAGTTGACAGTTGACAGTTGACAGTTGACAGTTGACAGTTGACAGTTGACAGTTGACAGTGGTTTTTTACGATTGTTTGTGATGAGCAAAGTTGCTCGAAAAAAAAACCGAATTCTGGGGTATTTGTCGAATTCAGATTAAAATAGCCTTGGATAAAATTATTATCCAAAGCTAAATGATTATATTTAATGTTTGTATTAGACATCTCCGGAAATTAAATATACATCATCCAGAAACCTTGTAGAGACGCGTTAGCGAAGCGTGCCTGAAGGGCATAATTTCGCGTCTCTACATTCTTTTTCGGAGATGTCTATTGGAGTAACCATATAGTAATTTATCATCTAAATTATTCTTGATAAAATAGCTACCTCAATATAAGATGAATTTTGAAGATAAGATGAGCAACTATGTTCGGACGTTCGCCATCTAAGACCGCTCTGATGGAGGGTTGCGCCTCCCCTCGATGGCGACAAAATAGAGGAAACGAGAAAAACTCTACAACGTCCAAAGTTATTTAATTATTTTACACTGTCCGAATACCTGGCGATCGTTCTTCTTCGGTACTCGATACTGAGTCACTGCGGCATAACCCTCATCCAGTGTTGTTGCTCTGTTCCTTACATTTACGATAATATCAAGAGTAAATTCAAAATTTGTCGCTCTAAGGTTGTGTTGTCAGTATTTCTTTGGATAGAACTGCTGAACTAGTAAAGTTATTCTTTAGCGGTAATCAATAAATTGTAAAGGTTACGGCATTAACCACGGATTGAATGGATTGCGCGGATTACACGGAGTACTCAACGCCTTACGGCATCAAAGGTTACGGCACGCAAGGGGGCAAGGGGGACAAGGAGACAAGGGGAATAGTGCTTAACGCCTTACGGCATCAAAGGTTAAAACACTATCATTGTCGTCAACCTTCCAGCCTCTGGGCTGGGAATGTATTTCCTTCTTAGTCTGCATTTCCTCAAGCTTCTGGAGGCGGAGTTTCCCAATTTGGGGGTTCCCCAGTCATTACTGGGGTAAAAATATTCTATCAAAAGGACGAGTTTGGTAACGACGGTAAATGTCGAAATCTTTATCTAGGGTTGCGATCGCTGCAATATTTAATCGCTCAGAAATAGCTACAAGGGATAAATCCGCAAAATCTCCGGGTAAATCCGCATATTGTCTGTTTAGCTCGACAATTCGAGCCAAATCTTCCTTCAACAGTGGTTCACACTCATACACTTGATGCTGAAGATGGGAGAGAAACAAATTTTGGATCGACCGATTGGGTGACAATAACCACATGACTTCTGTCACACATGGTATCACTGTAATCAAACGGCTACGACAGGTTGCGAAAAAATCTTTGACCTGGGAATGGTATCGGTCTTTAGCATTGTAAAACGCAACTAAAACGGAAGCATCGACAAGAATAGCTGGGTAAGAGGTCATAAATCTTGATGCTGGCGTTCCTGACGTTGTTGCAAGTGTTGATCTATCAAGGCTCGTCGGACATCGCGGTCAGATAAATCTTCAGAACCATCAAATAGTTGTTCTGGATATCCACCCATACGCTCTAAAACTGTTTGCTGTGGGCAAAGGGAATGCCAATGTTCTCGAAGCAGAAGTTTAATTAATTCGCTACTTGTCGTCTTTTTCTGAGCCAGGATTGCAACGAGATACTGTTCCGACTCAGGATCTAATACCACACTCAGCATAATTTTTTCCAGTTTTCTATCCCTGACACCAGGATAACATCAAAGCTTTAAACATGAAATTTCAACCGAGCGAGAAGAAATCATTACCGTGTGCTCAACGCCTTACGGCATCAAAGGTTACGGCACATTCCAAACGCGATCGCGCGGGCAAATTGTTCTTTGTGTGCTCAACGCCTTACGGCATCAAAGGTTACGGCACATGCTGCGATCGCGACAAGTTTGGATAGAACTTTGTAGTGCTCAACGCCTTACGGCATCAAAGGTTACGGCACAACTTCTTCTAGGGTCGCTGTTTCCCATTCGTGAGGTGCTCAACGCCTTACGGCATCAAAGGTTACGGCACGTGAATGCTATTCGGTTCAATTCAAAAGAGGTAAAGTGCTCAACGCCTTACGGCATCAAAGGTTACGGCACTTTAAAAGCAACATACAATTTGTTGCCAATAGCTTGTGCTCAACGCCTTACGGCATCAAAGGTTACGGCACAATTTTTTATTATTAGCTTTGCAAAGCTGCGTGAGTGCTCAACGCCTTACGGCATCAAAGGTTACGGCACAGCGACGGCTGAAAGCCTTAAATCGCAGTTGCTGTAATTCCAGTTTACAAGCACCTCCCCAAAAAACCAAGAAAAAATAAGAATGTTGCAATTTTCCCTCAATTCCTAACTAACTCAATTAGTCGAAAGCCTTGATATAAAAGAGGTTGCAAATTTTGCAAGCACCAACAGTATTTGATAAAAGCTTCAAACTACTGATTTACAAAGCTTTCAGTGATTATAACTATTTTGACTATCTTAACAAACAGAGGTGCTTGCATTTTTTAGACAATCAGGAAAGGCTTATCTGTATTTTCCCACGTACCCGGTCGATTGTACTTGGGTATATCCTGCACACAGCGATCGCTCAACCGCACGAACAAAATACTGTCTTCTTTTGCCAAAATTGTTTCCAATTCCCAACGTAATTTTTCGCGATCGCGTTGATTCATCACACACCGAAAAATAGAATATTGGATTCTATCCCCGTAACCCTGCAATAATTTATAAGCTTTACGCCAGCGTTTGGGACAGCGAATATCATAGCAAATGATGTAACAATTTCTGATTTCTGCCATCTTACACCTCATCGGATAATCAACTGACCAAACAAACCACCTTCACTCATCCATTCTTTTTCTAGTAACCGCACTTCTAATTCCATTAACCGACGATAGGTAAGGGAATAACCCGTTGCTGGATGTTTCCAAGTTTCCTGCTTGCGATTTTCGTAGAGTTCCACAAACTTGCGTTTACCAACTTCACTTAACCAAACCTGTTGTCCACGAATCTCAAAATCAGCTTGTATATCCCACTGGTTGCGATTTACCGCAGCCATCACCGTCATATCCACCAACGGAACTCGGAAAATCTCCATTAAATCTAAAGCTAAAGGAGCAGCTTGCGATCGCGGTTGATGGTAAAACCCCAGTGCAGGTTCTAGTCCAACTGTCAAGATGGCATTCATCACATCCTTAATCAGCAGCGAATAACCAAAGCTCAATAAACAATTAAACCTATCTTTGGGTGGACGACGATTTCTATCGTTGAAAATCATTTCCCGTGGTGCATCTGGGGAAATCAAATCGGGTAAAACACTGAAATACAATGCAGCCAAATTTCCCTCGTATCCCAGTAATGATTCCAAGGATTCCGCTTGGGGAATTAGTTTGATTACACTTTTCATCTGAGCAATAGCTTTCGTCAATCTCTGATTGGCTTTCGCTTTAGCCTTTCCCCGCATCAAAAACTTACGTTGTCCTTGAGCGCGACAAATCACCAGTTTCCGGGCTAATTCCGAGCAAGTATTAGCATCAACAAGGGCAGAATACTGACGAATTCGCCGTTGAATACTACCTTGACGACTATCGAAACTACCTAGATAACGTCCACCACCGGAAATAAAATGTACACCAATTTCCTGTTCACCACAAAAGTGTAAGGCTTGAGTCGATATTTGAGAAAAACTATGTAATATCAACTGTCCTATCTGACGAGCAGGTATAATTTCTACAGGTTGATTCCGACGAGTGATTTTGATTTGTTCTCCGGTTCTACCAACTCTAGTTCCTGCTTCTAGAACGTGAATTACTTGTCTATCATCATCTTCAGGGAATAAACGTACAGGTTGCCATTCTTTATCATGAGCCAGACGTGCTTCCTCTGGTAAACAGACTGGAGCTAGGGAACAACGACTACAGAGACGTTCATTATCGGTAACAGGTGGTCGATGGCTGGATTGTCGCAGTTGTTCAGCTTTTTCAACAGCCTCTCGAACTATTTCCCTTGCTGCATCATCGAGAGGAACACGAATTAATATATTATCAGTATGGTAGCGAATGCGACCTTCTTTGATGGGGATACCAAGAGCAGATTCGAGTAAACAGCAATAGGCAAGAATTTGTAATTTATCGCTTTCCCAGGCTTGGGGTTGTTTATTTTGATCGCGGTGACATTTTCCCCGCTTGTGTTCGTAGGGAATAGTTTCTCCGTCACGGGTACGCAATGCATCAACTCGTCCGCGAATACCGTATTCTTCACTAGTAAGAAATAATTCTTCCCATTCCTCATCTTCTTGCTTTTCTAATTCTGCGTGTAACCTACGTCCAGCGAATACAGCGGCATCTTGAGTGTAGAGTTCTTCAACTTCTTCGAGATAAAACAAACGGCGACAGTAGGCTAAAGCGTGGAGAGCAGAAACACGGATGGTTTTAAGTTTGGTGGAATGTTCTAGATGTTGGAGAGTTTGCATATATGTCCGTAAGGAAGTAACAATTTTTAGCGCCTTACGACATCGGAGGGATTGAATAATGTGTATTCTATTGAATCTTAACCAATCAAACCAGCACGTTGAAATACTTCTTTGGGAGTAATTTCCAATCCCGGTAATAAATTATCGCTAATCATTTGATTATCTCGATAGGTGATAGGAACAGAAGCAGGTGCAAATATAGTAATAGTTTTGGCTTTTGTATCTACAATCCAAACACGAGCAACACCAGCTTTAATGTAATCGGCAGCTTTTTCGGTCATCTCGCCAAAAGTTTGACCAGGTGAGATAATTTCTACAACTAATTCTGGAGGAACAGGACAAGCTTCGTCTTGTAACCAATCAGCAGGAAGTAGGTTATAGGAAACATAGGTCAAATCGGGTACAGGCATCCAATTCTCATTTTCAATCTTTAATTTTATTGCCCATTTAACTTCTACACGACCGTGGTTTTGCAAACATTCGTCTAGAAAGATAAGTAAAGTTTTTTGAAACCGAGAATGAAAAAATTTGGGAGACATTTGATCATCTTTATATTTGGGGACAGCTTCACCTTTAACAAACTCGTAGGTAATGTCTCCTTCGGGGAGGGCAAGAAATTCTTCTAGTGTTAAGCACTTATTAAGGGACTGAACCATAGTTACTCCCATCCCGCTCTAAGATTACCTATCTCTTTTTATCTCTTTCCTCTGCGCTCTCAGCGTCTCTGCGGTTTTTTTTTCCGTAATCTTCTGCCGGGAAGGGAGTAGGTAAGATAAAAAGGTTTATTTTATTTTAGGCGATCGCGTAGCGGCTCCTAGGGAGCATCGCCCTATTTAACTTACATTTTGATTTAACGCCTAATGGCATCTGAGGTTGATTGATCAAATTTAGCTAGACTTAATGACAGTCCAAGCAGCTTCAGGAGGATGAGAAAATTCAGAAGATTCTAGTATTAAATACCTTTTCCATCTTGTATCTTGGGAACCAACATGATCTACCCAATAAGGTAAGGTAAACAATCCATCTTCATTTTGTACCAACCATTGCAGAGGTTGCATTTGATAATTTTCTGGCACTATCGTGACACAATTTACTAAATCTCGACTTTCTCCCAGGCATAAACCACCAAAACGATTAATTGTAGCAGGATTTGAAAATGCTTGCTGTAACCGTTCGGATAATGTTGGTTGGGATTTATCTGCTTGGGAATTGATCCAAGTAATAAACTTAATATCGGTTAGTAATTCTTGATAATCCGGTCTAGAATTGGTTGGATGGTGAATGTCTTTGTTTTTGAAACGGCGAAAAGTGCGGATAACAGTGGATTTTTGGGGATGGGAGAGAATTGCGATCGCAATTTTCACACCACAATGTTTGTATCTATCGGTTTCCCCTACAATTGACAACAACATTCCGTAAACTGTTGATGGTGGAGGAACTAAGTAAGTTTCGGCATATTCCCTAGCGCGAGATTGACGAAAGCAAGCGATGGGAAGTTCTATTTCTAGTGCCAATGTTTTGTTATCAGTTGCAGTTGTCATCGGGTTAACTCCAATTGAGGTAGCTGTAAATCTCTCGCAATTACTTGTTTGAGACTTTGTACGGCTAATTTAATCCCAGGAAAAATATTTACACCTAATTCACCTAACTCTTTAACTTCTTGTAATTCACTAACAGCACCAGCTATCCATAATTCCTGTGGTTCGATGTCTTGATTTCTGACTTTTCTGATTAATTCTCCTATTGATATTTCCCCTTCATTTTCCTCAAAACAATACAAAATCCTAGGTGAAAAATCATGTGTCCATCTTAAAATTAAACTTTCTGGAGAAAAGTCATAGAGAAAACGTGAGTGATTACCAGCAACTTCTCCCAAGGAACTTAAACCATTTAAAACTGGAACTATCCGAGATTTGTCTTTTAATCTTTCAGGAGTTAATGCAAAACCATACTGATAGCAAGTCGCATGAACTTCTGTTCCATAAAGTGATGTTCTACCCTTTTTACCACTTAAAGAATTAAAGGTTAAATCTCCACTAAAAGGTGTTGTAGAAACAGCACGAGTTACTTCTAAAACTCCTCGTTTAGCTGTAGTTGTACCTTTCGGCGTAGCTGCTTTTTTAGCTTTCGATTTAGGCTTTTCTTCCCCATCCGATGCTTCTTGTTTTGCACCTTCAGCGCGCATAAAACCTAAAACATCATCATCAATAAAAGCAACATCATCGAAATTTTCATTTCGCCAAATATTATCATTTTTATCATCATCCCAACACCGATTTACTTGATAATCATCACCGCAAGTTTGCCAATAATAACGTAAAGCCCAACGGATTGCTTCTGCGGAAACTGTTGTATGTACCTCACCCTTCCACAAAATCTTTTGCAGGGTAGTAATATTCCCTTCATTTTCTCCACGATTATTTGCAGCAGTACCGTAACCAGTTAAGATATTTCCAAATAAATGAAATGACATTTTTCAATCTCCTTAAAAATTAAAACGTTCGTAGTTGCGCTTCAGCGCTTTTGACTCGTTTCCAGCCTCCCTGAAATATGTTACAAGACTCGGACTTATAACGAGAAGAAATAAGGAATATCAGAGGTAAGCTAAATATCAATATCGATAATATTTTCATCACCAAAAGTTTCTTCATCACTACTATCATCATCTTTGACAGAAGCTTTTTTATCTTTCTTAGAATCCCCCGTACCTTTATAACTAGCTAATGCCAACAAAGCTAAATCCCTAGATTTCTTCCAGTTTTTCTCTAACATGACAAATTCCATTAACTCTTCCCAATGTTCTTGCAAAGTTGGTAATTTACCTGCTCTCGACCAAAAATCAGTGATAAATTCTCGAAAAGTTTCCGAATTTTTACATCTTCCTAAACCAGTTCTAATCCGTACTGTTTCACGGTCAAAATTTGGTATTTCTTTTCGTTTTTCTGCTTGCTCAGAAATTTGACCATAGGTAAATCTAATAGCTTCATGACAAGCTTTTACAAATAATTTTTCCCGTTCATCTGATTGAATTTTTTGCATGACTTGATATAATCCTCCCCTTTCATAAGCTAATTTTTGGAAAAGTTCATTACTGTTTACTTTATCGGAAATTCCAAAATACCAAGGTAGATTTTTTGCTAAATTTTCAGCAATTAATTCCTTTGCGAAACTAGTAGCAACAAATCCACCATCTTTACCTGCAATTCCCTTATCTTTTAAGCAACTATCGCAAACTTGATAGTTATGACAAACCTCATCAGTAGCTTCCACTACATACATATCTGTACGAGTTTTTTGTTGAGTTGCCCATGCAACAGTTCCTAATGTTAAAACTTGACAGCGTTGAATACCAAAAGTTTGAGCAATATTAACAGTTGCATTTAAAGTTAAAAATTTCAATCCAGCATCACCTAAACCAGAAGCATGAAAATCTTTATAAATTGCATTTCGCAAATGTTGATTTTGACGATAATTAGCATATTTTTCTAAATTGGTAATTTCTGGAATTACTAAAGCATATTGAGCGCGTTTATCTCGTAATTTGGAACGCAAAATATAGTAATAACAAGCAATAGGTGCAAATAATAAAATAAAAGCATTTTCTGGAAGTTCTTCAAAGCTGGTATCGGAATTAAAAGCAACGTGTCTGACTGCTGCACCAGGATTTAACCATCCAGCAACACTAATTGATTTTGTGGAAAATTGTCCTTTTTTATCGCATAAATTACCAGCAAATTCTTGATAGACATAACTGTTTAAACTTTTATATTTGACTTGAATTTCTGGCTCATTCTCTCCCAAAGATAAGGATTTTGTGACAACTCCATCGGATTTATGGGTACTAGTATGTTGTAATAAAGTCCCTAAAATACCTTGATGGACTATCACTTGTGCATCTTCACGCATTGATTGGGTATCTAATCCGCGTAATGCAATAATGCCATTATTTAATTGAAAAGATTCTTTCAAAAACCAATCAAAAAAATCTCTATCATTTCCCTCCCAACTTAAATTAACTTGACGTTGATTAAGCTGCCATGTTAATCCATATTTAACTTCAATTTTTTCCTTTTCAAACTGTTTCAAAGTCATCCATAAACCAGCTACTCCAGCACGATGTAATAAAGTAAAACTAGGATTACTTAAATCAAATTCTAAATTCACTGCTCTGCTCCTACTTCTTCACTGTAGGGAATTCTGCCGGATGGTGTTACGGGATAAAATCCTCTACGTTTCCATTCGTAATAATCTTTTTCGATGCGGATAGGTACTGTCCATTTCTGTGCTTCTTGTTTAAACAATTTCATTCGAGATGTTTTCTTACCTTGTTGAATTGATTCCTGTTCTTTTTGTTCAGCAATCTTCCAAATTTCTTTTTCATCCTCTCCCAATATTACGGTAATTGTATATCCTGATTCTCGCAAGGAATCTTGATAAGAACACCAATTATGTTCTAACCAATTCGATTTAATTTGTTTAATTTCTTCAGAATTCAAACTTGCAGCAAATTCTGCTAAATCTAGTTGAGAAATACCTGTTTTATCCGCAAATTCTTGAATTAATTGTTCTCCAGTTAATAATTCTGTTTTCTCGTAAGGTTTTGAATTATCCCAAGGATAAATAATTGCTGGTTTTGCTTTTTCTTCTACTTTACTCATCCTGCGATTTAATCTACCCAAACGTTGAATTAAAGCTGCTGCGGGAGCCATTGCCGAAACTAATAAATCAGCACTTAAATCCAGAGACATTTCACATACTTGGGTAGTAATTGCCAAAATAGGTTTATCTTGCTTGAATCCCTCAATTACAGCTTGATGTTTTTTTAGCCTATCTTTATAACGAAAACGACTATGATAAATTAAGGGAGTAATATCTAATTCAGGCATTTGTTCGGCAAGTTTTATTTTTGCAGTACGATAAATTTCAATACAAGTTTTAACTGAATTAGTCACCCATAAAACTTTTTGATTGTTTCTCAATGCTGTAATCACAGGTTGCCAAACTTCTGTTAATTCATCAAAATCATTGACTTCAGAGATATAGCTAATATCGTAACGTGGTAATTCTTCTAATTCTTTTGGTCCCTTAATTGGTTCTCCTAAATCTTCTCCTTGCTCTGACAAAACTTGATAAATTGCTGCCAATTGTTCAGGAGTAAAACTTGCACTCATTAATAAAATTGGCGCACCTCTAAAGGCTTTAATAAACTTCAATAATGCCCCAAATAGACGTGTATCATAGGCATGAACCTCATCAAATACAAAAGCAGATTGTGCTAATGCAGCCCAGGAATAAAGCGGTTTGCGATTATTTTGAATTAAACCTAATACCGAATCAACTGTACAAACAATTAATTTTTTTCGCCATGCTTGAAATGCCATTAATCTAGAATCTATCCCTTCAGAATCATCTGAATCTCCCGAAAATAGTAATTCCCTATCCAAATCCGCACGGGAATGCATTAAAGCTGATTCAATTTCCGTACCATGTGCATAATCAATATAACCTTGAGATGCAGTTCCAGTTGTTGGATAGCAAAAGAATAATTTACGCCCGACAGCCCATTTTTCACCCCAAGCGTATGCAGCAACTGTTTTACCAGTTCCACAACCTGCTTTTACTAACGTCACTCGATGCTTAGATTCAGCAATTAACTCTTGAAATTGTCGTAATTTTTTACCATTCAAACGTTGTTTAACTAGTTTTTGTAAATCTTGTTTTGAAAGTTGTAATGATAATACTTCTTCAATCCATTCTTGAAAATTTTCTTCTCCTAAAGGAAGTGCAGAACCTGCTAAATCTCCTGCAATTACTGTTGCTTTAACTGCTGCAATAAATTTTTGTTGTTCCCAATCAGGCTCAAAATCATTAAATTCATTACGTAAATTAGTTAAAGCTGTTAATAATTGTTTTTTAGTCCAAATTTCTTGTGGTAATTCTGGTAATTGTTCAGGTAATCCCAAAGTTTGACTACCCATTTTTAGAATTGTTTGAAAATCGGAATGAGAAGTGTATATTTTTAATTCATCTCCTGTTCCAGAAGGAATTTCTGCAATACAACCCGATGGTTTTTTCTCTTTACCCAACCCAATTTTTAAATGATGCCCCATCGCTGCCCAAACTGCAATGATCAAGTTTGTATTAGGACATTTTTCTAGCCATTCTCGGAAAGTTGGTACTTGTAATGCTAAAATGCCACTAATCACTTCATGACGCAGCATTTGTCTATCTGATTGTCTCTCCCTTAGAATCTGCTTTCGATAATCTTGATGCTTTGGTTCAGGTGATTTTTCGAGAGTTTTCAAGTAAACCATTTCTTGGAAGTGTTGATTGGCTTTACCCCAATCATGTAAATATGCACCTAATCTAACTGTATTTGCAAAGTAACAAAAATCAATATGTTCTAAACCTAATTGCTGGAGAATAGACACACCGATTTTATCAACCAAAATATCAGCAGCTTGCATCACTAAACTGATATGCCCAGTATATCTTGCTGCTCCTTTAATTTTCGGGCATTTCTGCTCTTCAACAGATAAAGACTTAGCAAGTAGAGTTTTAAACATATTGAACTCCCTTGCAAGGTAAGAAATATCCACATCCTAAGTGTCTTTTACCACCAATTCCCCACTGCTGTAATTTGAGAGAATCTTCATCACTCAAACCAGAAACTTCTGTACTAAAACCTACTACTGTAAAACGCTTAATTTTGATTGTTTTACGGCAAAATTCACCCTTTCTATCTTTGGGAATAGAGATTTGGGCAGATATCTCTAAATCATTAAGCTGACGCTGTGCTGCTATTACAAATGATTCAGGTTGTTGATGTCCCTTGATGACAACAATTCTAGATTTGAGTTTATCTACTGGTTTCAATGTAAATATTTCGGGAATACCAATTCTAATCTCATGTATACCCAAACAAATAGACTTTCCAGCAAATTTATAAACCAAGGGTATTAGTGAAATTGGTGTACGAATGCGTAAACGAGATTGTTCGGTAAGAAGTATCTTTCCCTGTTTATCGGGATAACCAGGAATCGTCAAAATACTCAGAGTCTTTTGCTGTCTGATTTCTGGATTGAGATGAACACAAGCAGCAAAAAGCGCATAACCATGATCTGCGGGTAAATACTTTCCTTGTACTGGAAAACATAACTCAACGAATGGTTCATGTATAAAGTCTGCATCTTGTGACGCAGCTAAACCGACAGATGCAATCATTTCAGGATTCCCCCTAATTTCAAAATATTTGGCTGAAAATATTCGGATGTTTATCGAAATATCTAAAATGTTCAAAACCTAAAAAAGGCATCTGAGGTGGATTCAATTTTAATTGAAATTAAAACCTTACCTTTAAAACTCGAAACATTTGAATAAATATATGTTATACACGTTTAATATATTCTGTCAAGCTTTATATTAAAATTGTTTATCGCCCAAAGGCATCATAGGTTAGGAGTCAGAAGGGTAATGTTAAGCCCATCCGCCCTGTATCGCCGATCGGTTCTACACCTTGCAAACACGAAAGTGCTCAACGCCTAGTGAATGGCATCAAAGTTTTCAAAATACAAGATAATCATAACCTATAGTCTATTTATTTTTTTTCGCTATCAAACTACAAGCACCTCTGTCTGTGAAACCCAATTTAGCAATAAAAGTAGTTATAAGTCTTATCTGATAAACTTTTGAGTCCCAAAAAAATTATCTTAGGTGCTTGTAAAATTGCTGAATTACTTATACAGTATGTTTTATAGGAATTATAAAAACTTGTCAAAAGTACCATTTCAGCCTTTTTTTCCGTTTGCGGTTGCGCCTTTCCTTGGAATGCTTGTAAAATTGCCTAGAGAATTAATCACAGTACGGGTTTTTAGACCCGCTGTGTTTAAACCTTAGATGTCATTAGGCGTTGAGCACTACTGTCTCGATAGGTTGAAAGAAGAAATAGGAGAGTGTTTAAACCTTAGATGTCATTAGGCGTTGAGCACGATTTACCAATTAGCTGGCGAACACCGCACAGTCCAGTGTTTAAACCTTAGATGTCATTAGGCGTTGAGCACTACTCGAACAACTTAGCAACCAAGTTAAATTACTAGTGTTTAAACCTTAGATGTCATTAGGCGTTGAGCACATTATTTCACTGACGGGAATTAGTGGTTCGGGAAAGGTGTTTAAACCTTAGATGTCATTAGGCGTTGAGCACTATCCCTGTATCCTACCTTCAAAAGTCTACTACTGTGTTTAAACCTTAGATGTCATTAGGCGTTGAGCACAAATCTATCATAGCCAGACCATTTACCGACCAAGGGTGTTTAAACCTTAGATGCCATTAGGCGTTGAGCACTGCATTGTAGAAAAAGAAATTCGGAAGGGACTAAGTGTTTAAACCTTAGATGCCATTAGGCGTTGAGCACGAGGTAAAGACCTTTGAGCAATCCTGAGTTGAAAGGTGTTTAAACCTTAGATGCCATTAGGCGTTGAGCACGTGGTGCTGTTGGTATTAAATCCGAGAACTCTTTAGTGTTTAAACCTTAGATGCCATTAGGCGTTGAGCACGCATTTCTTTGATAAGCATTGGGACTATTGCTAGAGGGTGTTTAAACCTTAGATGCCATTAGGCGTTGAGCACACTTCCCTGACATTCGCGATCGCAGCTTTAGAGACTTCGTGTTTAAACCTTAGATGCCATTAGGCGTTGAGCACGTCTATTTCCGAAAGAATCGTATTTAAAGATTGTTGGTGTTTAAACCTTAGATGCCATTAGGCGTTGAGCACCACAAGAGGGGTGCTATGGGGATACTGCTATCTAGTGTTTAAACCTTAGATGCCATTAGGCGTTGAGCACAATCACAAATATAATCAGCGGGATAGGTGAGAGAATGTGTTTAAACCTTAGATGCCATTAGGCGTTGAGCACGCATTAGTATACCCCCATGTTCCCGCGCGTCCCCACGTGTTTAAACCTTAGATGCCATTAGGCGTTGAGCACTAATTATGGCTTGTGCATTCGCACTAGCTGTAAGCCCGTGTTTAAACCTTAGATGCCATTAGGCGTTGAGCACTTTTCGCCGAATTTCAACCTTTACCTTGTTTACGGTGTTTAAACCTTAGATGCCATTAGGCGTTGAGCACCTTTATCTTCTTATTTTCAAAATCTGCATCGGCTTGTGTTTAAACCTTAGATGCCATTAGGCGTTGAGCACTCAAACAATCACTCCGATTAAAGACAAAATCCCAGTGTGTTTAAACCTTAGATGCCATTAGGCGTTGAGCACGCTTCTATACGGCTTGAAATCAGCGTCAAAGCATCGTGTTTAAACCTTAGATGCCATTAGGCGTTGAGCACTGGTCCGAATGTCCAGATAAAGGTGATATCTCCGATGTGTTTAAACCTTAGATGCCATTAGGCGTTGAGCACTACACAAGCAGGCTTGCGTCTAATTCCCCTACTTGTGTTTAAACCTTAGATGCCATTAGGCGTTGAGCACCAAAAAAACCCGCACAAGCTAATTTATTGAAAGAAGGTGTTTAAACCTTAGATGCCATTAGGCGTTGAGCACTAGAAGTTATTGAAGAAAAAACAGAAGTGATTGAGTGTTTAAACCTTAGATGCCATTAGGCGTTGAGCACCTGAATTCTGTCTCCTGACTCCTGACTCCTTTTTTTGTGTTTAAACCTTAGATGCCATTAGGCGTTGAGCACCTGAATTCTGTCTCCTGACTCCTGACTCCTTTTTTTGTGTTTAAACCTTAGATGCCATTAGGCGTTGAGCACCGGATTTGATAGCTTTACAGTAAAGCGATCGCCCCATAAGCAACTTGCTAAAATACAGGTAACTTGTAATCACCTGCGATCGCTATGACTCGTCAAGAAATCGAACATCAACTTCTAAACCTATCGCTTGCAGACAAAGCTGAAATAATTCAAAGTCTAACTAAAAACCTCAGCACGGGTGGAAGGGGAATTTCTAAAACTCCTGGTGTTTGTGGTGGGGAAGCTTGCATTGCGGGAACCCGAATTGCTGTTTGGCTTTTAGTGGAAGCGCAACAGCTTGGGATTAATGAAGCTCAATTATTGCAAGACTATCCCCATATTACCGCAGCCGATTTGGTCAATGCTTGGGCTTATGCTGACGCTCATCCTGAAGAAATTGCTGCCGCGATTCGTGTTAATAATGAGGCAGCCTAATCGATGGCACGTTTGTATGCGGATGAGCAATTTCCACGAGTAGTCAGCGAATTACTGCGGACAATGGGACATGATGTTTTAACAGTGCAGGAAGCTGGTAACGACAACTTAGGTATTCCCGATGAGGAAGTATTAGCTTTTGCGATTAAAGAGAATCGTGCAGTTATCACTCTCAATCGTCAAGATTTTGTCCGCTTGCATCGTGCGAATTCAGAGCATTTTGGTATTATTGTTTGTACAAACGATACCGACAGGAATCGAATGGTAACTCGTATTGATGAAACTTTGGTATCTGAGGAATCTTTGGAAGGTAAACTGATTCGGGTTGTACGTCCGGCAATTTAGGTGTTAGTTGATTTAAGGATAATTGCCATATTATCATCCCTAACGACTACTTTCTTCAAAAATTGGCTCTTGTGTCATTTTTGTAGTTCAAATGCCTAGCCTGTAATTTTTTCCAACGAAACCAAACCATTATCGGCAAAATCTATTTCCAAATGATAACCTTCCATCATCGCAACTCCCAGTAAAGGCTTATAACCAGAAGCTAAAACGGGGACTATTTTTTCTACATTGTCCCAAACAATAGTTCCTAAATGTACCGATAACAAGGTTTCGCTGCCGTCCGCTAATCTTGCGGATATACTCGAATACAAAGGAATATTCATGGCGCTGATTGCTTGTGGTGGTAGAGTCAGGTAGTCGTTGAATCCAGTATCAATGACAAAATCTATAGAGAAATTAGGTTGTCCCGGTAAGCGGAAAACTACTGGAACTGTAGCTTTCGCATCAATTATTCTTCCGTAAATCATTTAATAAATTATTCCACTGTACGCACCATAGGAGCATGACCAAAGGTTACAGCAACATCGTAACCAATTCGCATGGTAAATAATCTGGCGTTGGGATTTTTTTGCTTTAACATTAATCCCGATTCTATACCGTTTTTATCAATTCCATATTCGCCAGTTTCAGCATCAATGACAATCATTTTGCCGATATTATCGCCATTTTCAACCTGTTGGCGAATGCCATTTTCATAAAATTGTCTGGCTCTTTGGGCAACTTCTTCTACAGTCCAAAACAGAGCTTCCATAATGTTTAAACCAGTTTTTGAAGTACTATTTTTTCATATTCACTAAGTAGATCAGCACGGAAAATTATCATTGAGACAAGGCAAGAGGCATTCATGGAAAAGGCTGTCTTGTAAGAGGGTTTAAGATTGATTTACATTTCTTTATATAGCGTTATTTTTTTGTACCGACCTACTTATATTGACATTATAATTACTAATTACTTGGTCAGCTCCGGTGTCTCTATTCGCTAAAATCAAAACAAACTGGAAAAATATTGCTATGGTAGCCATCTCTCAAGAACCAAAAAAAATGACCATCGAGGAATATCTCGCATGGGAACCCCTGCAAGAACTTCGTTACGAATACGACAACGGCGAAGTTTTTGCCATGACGGGTGGTACAATTCCCCACAATGATATTGCCCTGAATTTTTACAGAACTTTATATCCACATTTACGTGCTAGGGGTTGTCGGGTGAATGTGTCGGATGTGAAGGTGCAAGTTACTCCTCAAAGCCCATACTATTACCCTGATGTTATCGTCAGTTGCGACCCGCAAGACCAAAATGCTCGCAAATTTATTCAAAATCCAAAAATAATTGCCGAAGTTCTTTCTCCTAGTACAGCTAGTAGAGATAGGGGGGAAAAATTTACTAATTATCTGAAAATACCTTCTTTACAAGAATATTTATTAATAGATTCCGAAAAAATTTCCGTCGAACGTTTCTGTCGGGGAGAAGGGAGAATGTGGCTTTATTATCCCTATCTTGAAGAAGATGTAATTACCTTATCCAGCATCGAATTTGAGATGGCGATCGCATTACTATATGAAGGTGTGGTTTTTGAAGCAGAAGAATAATGGGTTTATTATTTATTATCATCCCCATCTGCGATCGCCTCTTGGAGGCGCGTGCCGATCGTGATGACTCAAATTTAAATTTCAACTTCTCACAGAAGCCGAAATGATCGAGCAAAGCAAATTGGCTCTCGAAGCTGATTATCCCGGTGGAATTTGTTTGTTTTAAAAAGAATCGCTGGGTTAATTAGTGGTTGGTGGACATATCAACCATCAACTGTCAACTATCTATCAACAGAACCCATCACTACATCAATACTTCCTAAAATCACAAAAATATCCGCGACTTTTACACCTTTAATTAATTGCGGTAATACTTGTAAATTATTAAAATCTGCGGGACGAATTTTCCAACGCCAAGGAAAAATGTTATCATCACCAATTAAATAAATTCCCAATTCTCCTCTACCCGATTCAACACGGACGTAATGTTCACCTTGAGGAATTTTAAATGTAGGTGCTACTTTTTTGGCAATATATTGGTAATCAAAATCGTTCCACTCGGACTTTTTCCCCGCTTCCATGCGCTTTGCTTCTAAATTCTCGTAAGCACCACCTGGTAAACCAAGAATTGCTTGTTTAATAATACTTACAGATTCGCGCATCTCTCCAACTCGCACCACGTAACGAGCTAAACAATCGCCGCTTGTATCCCACTTGATTTGCCAATCAAAATCCTCGTAACATTCATAATGGTCAACTTTACGTAAATCCCATTTGACTCCAGAAGCCCGCAACATCGGACCGGAAATACCCCAGTTGATTGCTTCTTCACGACTGAGAATTCCTATTCCTTCGACTCGACGACGAAATATCGGATTATTAGTAATTAATCGTTCATATTCATCTATCTTAGGTAAGAAATAATCGCAAAATTCCTGACATTTACTCACCCAACCATAAGGTAAATCAACAGCAACACCACCGATGCGAAAATAGTTGTTGTTTACCATGCGGTATCCTGTGGCAGCTTCAAACAAATCGAGAATCATTTCTCTGTCTCGAAGCGTGTAAAAAAACGGAGTTTGCGCTCCCATATCCATAATATAGGGTCCCAACCACAATAGATGATTGACAATCCGCGCCAATTCGAGCATGATAACTCGGATATAACTAGCACGTTTGGGAATTGGGATATCTGCTAATTTTTCTACAGCATTCACCGTCACCGCTTCATTGAACATTCCACCATAATAATCCCAACGACTGACGTAAGGAATGTACATGATATTAGTCCGATTTTCGGCGATTTTTTCCATTCCCCGATGCAGATATCCCAACACAGGTTCGCAATCGATTACGTCTTCTCCGTCGAGAGTAACAATAATTCGGAAACACCCATGCATCGAAGGATGTTGAGGACCGAAATTAATCGTCATCGGTTCGGTTTTGGTTTCAATTCTTGGCATTAGGAAGTACCATTAAGTGCTTTTACTTCCTAGTATGGCGATCGCCTTTGTCTTTGTCTTGTAGATTCGTCCGATTTTTTGTACGTTTTTGCGTTGCTCCCGTTGATGGTTGATAGTTGATAAGCTGTCGCTTTTTAACTTATCCACCAACCACCAACCACCAACCATCAACAACTAACAATAATCATCAGATCAGATTTCCAGGTATTCTTTTTGGTATTCCGTAAGACTTATCATCCAATTGTGATGGTTTAATACCAGTTTCTGTGATGACTTGAGCAAAGAGGTTTTCACTGTCTGGTTTTTCCGTCGAATTAGGATAACTTAAAGTTGATGTGGATAGGGATTCATTCGGAGATGCTTCCCCAGTAATCAAACCCAGAAAGTCTTGGAGGCTTGTATTTGACAACATATTGGAGATAAAACCTGAGAAAAATTGATCGATGTTGGGAAAGTTAAAGTTGGGAATATCAATGTTACTGTTGGGAGTTTGTATTGGTAAATTGGGCAAATCCGCAGCGTCTTTCCCAGCTAACCCACCGGACATTTCTGTTGGGGGTTGATTGGCGATCGCCTTATCACTGAAAACAAAATTATCGGGTGTCAAACTATCTTGATCAACACCGATTAATGTTGCGAGAGGGTTTCCTTGTTGGTAAATAGTCGTTTCACCCTCAAGTTGCTCGAATGTCAGAGAGTTAAAAGTGCCATCAAAGCCACCAATTTTAATAGTATCAGTAGCAGCATCGAAATCTAATATAGTACTTAGTTTCTGTGTCGTATTCCAACTGTTGATCCAGAATTGATCGGAACCTTCTCTTCCCATCATCAAGTTACCACCATCGCTATCAATCAGAATATCATTTCCTGCTGTGCCTATTAACGAGTTTTGACCGACATCACCGCTGAGTATATCTTCTCTTTCTCCACCATTGAGAAAATTAAAAGATGATTTACCTTGTAACGTCAAAGTCTCATTTAATTCGGGGAATAATGCTTGTTGACTTCCTAAATTTGTTGCTTGAATACCAGCAATGCTATTAGAAAGATTGGATGTCAATCCTAAAGATGTGTTGTCTGAATTCAGGTTAAGCATATAATTACCTCAGAATTAATCAGTTACCAGTTATCAGTTATCAGTTATCAGTTACCAGTTACCAGTTATCAGTTCGTTGATACCTATGGTGGTGGATTTAGACGATTCGGTAAATTGATAACTGTTCACTGTTAGAAATATGTAGGGAAAATAATACTTGTGCTTGTCGTGTTTATAGAACAGGATTTTGGAGTTTGAAGGAGGAATCCTGTTTTAGTGTGAATAGGATTGCTTTTTTCGCGGAAAATTTACGCTAATTGGTTAAGCAATTTTAGATTTTAGAACAATCGGGGTAATAATTACCTAGCATAAGCCTTGAGAAGTCTTAGCTGATTTAAGGCTGTTAAAGATAAACAAAATCTATTTATCTTTTCTGTTATTTTATTGCCTTAAACGCAGGAAAATCATCCTAATTTTCACGCCCCACAATGATTTTAAATGATTTATTGATTTATTTACCGCCGTGAAATTTTTTTTAATATATTATTAATAAATCTATGAAGAAATCAGAGATAACAATTCATAATTTTGAAAGTATTTCTGATTACTTTTTCAAGATATTTAGGCATTTTAAGTCATAAATTCGTTTATTTTTGTGGATATCTAGGATTAAAACCATAATTTTCATATAAACCAGGTTTATTTGAGAAAATTTTATTTAAATAAAGAATATGTAATTTCAATTACATAAATAAAATAAAGAAAAATATATTAATTATCAATTATTTGATGAAGGATAGTTATTTGCTGGTACATACGAGTTCCCATATTTATCTATTTATCCTTAGATTTGATTTATTTGTAGAGTCAATCCAAAATCTAAAATCTAAAATCTAAAATTGAATGATTTTCCCCGGAGTTACCCCAATCAACTTTTTAAAATGTCGATTTAAATGGCTTTGATTAGCAAAACCGACCATAAAAGCAACTTGAGCAATACTATACTTCCCCGTGAGCAATAATTCTTTAGCGCGATTAACACGAGTTTGAATGACATATTGATGGGGTGTAACTCCCATTGATAACTTAAATAAATGACAAAAATAATGTGGACTCATATGTAATAAACTTGCTAATTCATTCAAACCTAAATCTTGATCTAAATTATTTCTGATGTATTCAATAAGCTGATTTAATTTAGTTCTTGATAAACCATTTGTATATTCCTTAATGTTCAGTGTTCGCGTCGAATAATATTGTAATAAATGTACAGTTAAAGCATTGAGCATTGTCTCCACATATAAACGATTTTTCGATGGATTTTTTTCTAAAACCTTTTTAATTGCAAGTCCAATTTGAAAAACTAAAGGGTCTGGTGTAGCGAAATGTGGTATTAATTGAACTTGTTCTGGTTGTCCCGAATCATCAACAGCACGTGCAAAAGCTGTTGTCTGAATACCTAGGACAATAAAATCACCTTCAGCATCCCAAGCACACTTTTGACCGATGTTTGCAGGGTTAATTACTATATCTCCACCAATTACTGAGTCCCGCTGAAAACGTCCATCAAGTTTTCTATCTGCGTGAATAATATAGTTACCGTGTGTAAAAATAGTAATACTATGTCCAAGGGGAGTACAAACTTCGGGGGTTTCGTATGCTGGTACAGATAAATATCTAAAGAATATTCCTTCCCATCCAGTGTTTTGACTGGTGAGAATTGGTTTACAAGGAAAAAGTTGGGTTATCTCATCTTCTTCGGTCAGAATTAAAGGTTTATTTTCTGACATAATTAAAACAGAATTCTACATTTTTAATGTATCAAAAACTTCGCTATTAATTATAGGTTGAGAAGTCGGGTTTTTACGATGATTGTGTTTTGTCATAGACATCTCCGGAAATTAAATATGCATCATCCAGAAACCTTCTAGAGACGCTCATAGTATCGCGTCTCTACATTCTTTTTCGGAGATGTCTAATAGAGATTTTACATAAAAACCCGACTTCTGATTATAGAATTATATTTGTTAATCTAATTAATAATTCATAGTTGATAATTATGAATTATTAATTAATTGATCAAACTCAAATTCAATTTAGAGTTTATCTATATCTGTAAGAACAGAGTATTTTGCAACCTTTCTAGATTCTACGTCCACAGCATGAGGTTAATTACCATATAATACAGCTAGAATTATAATTATCTAGTTGTAAAAAAATATTCCTAACTATCTGTGATTCACGAACATTCACAAAACCTGTTCAATTCTGAATTCAAACAAAAATCAGTTAGAGAATTTAACTTTAGCTGGTTTGATTGGTTTTGTCTGTGGTATCCTCCAGGCTGGCTAATTTTATTTAACCGTCATTGGCAACATTATCATGATGACCCCGATGGTTGGAACTGGTTGGAATATATTTTATTCTTAATTCCTGCTGGATTTTATTTAGCATTATTAATTCGCTGGTTGCGTTTGGGTTGTCGTATTCCATCTACTCAACAGAACGAATTCAACCCGAATTATCAAACGGCTTTTCGAGAAGAAATTTTACAACCAATTGTTAAATATTATTTTCATGGCGAATTAAAAGAAATTGAAAACCTACCGCAACATAGTCCCATAATTGTAGCGATGAATCATGCAGGAATGTGTTTTCCGTGGGATATTTTAACTTTGGGATATTTATTAAGTAAAAAGCAAGGATGGGTAGTGTATCCTTTAGCTGGTATTGATTTATTTGACAATCCTTGGATGACTTGGTGGTTACCACCGGGATGGTCACAAGTGTTGGGTGGTATTAAAGCAAAATATGATGATTTTGAAGCAGCAATTCAACAACGAAAAATTTTATTATATGCACCGGAAGGTTTAAGAGGACCTGGTAAAGGTTGGGGAAAACGCTATCAATTAGAAAAGTTTGATATCAGCTTTATTCAGTTGAGTCAAAGATATAAAATTCCAGTTTTACCTGTTATTTGTATTGGTAGTGAAAATCTACATCCTTACACTTTAAATATTAGCTGGTTGCAAAAAATATTTCATCTACCTTTCCTTCCAATATCACCTTTAATTCCATGGTTTGCTCTTTTTCCGAGTATGGGTGTTTGGGCTGCAAAAAGTCAATTGCGTTATTTTATTCAACCTTTATTTGAGGTTGATAATGTTAACAATCGGGGAGAATTTTATCAAAAAGCACAAGATTTGAGAGCAGAAATGCAAAGTCAAATTAATCGACTGTTGAGTAATAAGTTGGGTTTTTGAAATTAAATATCTCGAAACACCACAAAATTATCGTAAAAACCCGACTTCTGATTGTCTTAATTAATTTTCTTAGAAAAAATTTTAAGAAAAAAATCAAATACATTTTCTTTGTGTAATATAATTTAAAGTATACTTAAAGTCTTACCCCTACTCCCTTTCAAGGGTAGGTATTTAGGTTTTAGATAAATAGTTGAGAATTTTCTCAAGAGTTAAATGTAATTTCAAGGTTATAGCCAATGATTTTAGTTCTAAAACCAAAAAAATAGGCTTAATCTAAAAAACCTACCCTTGAAAGCCCCTACTCCCTACTCCCTAATTCCTTTTCATTACTACATAATTAATTAAAAAGATTATATTCAAGAAACACCAAAACGATAACCTTTACCATAAACGCTATGAATTAATTGCGTTTCCTGATTAACTTCAATCTTTCTTCGTAACAGACGAACTAATGCAGCAATCACGTTACTGTTGGGTTGTTCATCTTCTTTCCATAATTGTTGTAATATTTGATTATGAGTTAGTAGTTGACCAGTATTTTCCATCAAATATTGCAATAACTGACTTTCTTTTTCTGATAATTCAATGATTCTTCCTTGACGATAAGCTATTTGATTTTGAAAATCTAATTCTAAATCTTCTACAACAATTCTTTTACTTGTATTAGCGTATTCTTCCACACCCGCACGTCGTAATAAAGCCCGGACTCTTGCCAGTAATTCCCGCAATTCAAAAGGTTTTACTAAGTAATCATCGGCACCTGCATCCAAACCTTGTACTCGGTCATCTAAAGTATCTTTGGCTGTGAGAAATAATACAGGTGTGGTGACTCCTTGCTGTCGTAACTGCTGACAAATTTCTAAACCCGTTTTTCCCGGCAGCATCCAGTCTAAAATAAGTAAATCGTAATTGCCTTTTTGTACAAGTTCGCTACCTGTTGTACCATCAAAAGCGGCATCAACGTTGTAACCTTCGCGGGTTAATAACCGACTTAACGGGGTTGTGAGTTCGGCTTCGTCGTCAACTATCAAAATTCGCATCTTTTTAATTTTAGATTATGTCAATTTTGGATTTTAGATTTTAGATTTTGCGGAAAGTTTGGGGTGTAGATTCTCTTCCCCCAAAACTTTCCAAGACAGATTTTAGATTAATATATCTATCTGTCACTTAATAAATGGTAATTTAAGGAGAGAAGGAAAAGAGGAAGATAATTTTTTACTCCTAAGTCCCAACTTCTAACTCCCAACTCCGGTGGTACTAACTCCTAACTCTTCAATTCAAAATCTAAAATTTAAAATCCAAAATCGTCATGTTAACTGTTGCACTCCCCAAAGGTGGACTTCTCAAAGACAGCATCCGCTTACTAAAATCTGTAGGTTTGGATTTTAGTGCTTTTTTGGCTGAAGAAAATCGTCAATTACAAATCTTAGATGCTAGTGGAAAAGCTAGAGGCTTAAAAGTCAGAGCGCAGGATGTACCCGTTTATGTAGAATACGGACAAGCTCAATTGGGTATTGTGGGTGAAGATGTGTTACGAGAGAAAAAACCGCAAGTAGCACGTTTAGTTGATTTGGGGTTTGGTTATTGTCGGATGTCGGTAGCGGTAAAAGCTACGAGTCCTTACAAATCACCTTTGGATTTACCCGCAGATTGTCGAGTTGCATCTAAGTATGTAAATTGCGCTCGTGATTATTTTCAAAGTTTAGATTTTTCTGTAGAAATTATACCCTTATATGGCTCTGTAGAATTAGGTCCGATTACGGGAATGTCGGAAGCGATTGTTGATATAGTTTCTACCGGAAAAACCCTCAAAGAAAATGGTTTGGTGGAAATCGCCACTTTATATGAAAGTACTGCGATGTTAATTGCTCATCCTTTAAGCTATCGTTTGAATGCAGATGGGATTAATGATTGGATTGGGAAGTTACGAGATACAGTTTTGAGTGAAAAAGTAGGGAGTGGTAATTAACACAAATACGATCGATTAGCGACTCCTCCGGAGTATTGCCCTTCATTCTCTTTACTCTATGCTAGGATAATGTAAGGAGCTAAAGTAAGGAATATTATCAATGGCTATTACAACGATCACAACAAAAGGACAAGTAACTATCCCGAAAGAAATTAGAGAGTACCTAAATATAGATACAGGTAGCAAGGTTGATTTTGTGATTGATGAAAATGGGATAGTTACACTGATTCCCTTGAATGTTCCTGTTCAAAGATTATCAGGGATTTTACATCGTCCAGGAATGAAAACCGCAACTTTAGAAGAAATGGAAATAGCAATTCAAGAAGGTTCAAGTGATTGCAGTTGATACGAATATTTTAGTGCGCTACCTGACAAAAGATGATCAGCAGCAGTGGGAACAAGCTGTGGAAATTATCGAAGGGGGAGAGCAATGTTTTATTGCTAATATAGTCCTGTGCGAATTAGTTTGGGTTTTGCGCGGTAAGCCTTATGAATTCAGTAGGGGAGAAATCGGTAAAACTATAGAAATGATGCTGCAATGTGCTGTTTTTGAGTTAGAAAATTGCTCTGTAGTTTATCAAGCATTGCATCGTTTTCAGCAAGGAAAAGCGGATTTTTCCGACTATTTGATTGGTGCGATCGCACAACAATTTGGTTGCAGCAAAACTGTAACATTTGACAGAAAGTTGAAAGACGATAAAGGATTTAATTTGTTGATCTAAATCTTTTGTTATCGTGGGTAATTAACCAATTTTTGAGGTTATATAAACGCTCCCCCAACCTAAATTTTTGACTAGTTAACTAAAAATCATGCCTAAAATTATTCAACCTCAAGATGTCACTCTTGCCGATTTAAAGGAAAGATTTAGCTTACAAAAGTCTACCGATGAAAGTTTTTTTAATGAATGTTGGGAATATCTACCAGAACTTACGGATTTAGAAAAGCAATATTTAGAGCGTGTGAAAACTAACTATATCAGTTTAGTTGAAAATTCTCCGCTTTTAGAAGAAGCTGTAAAGTTAGTGATTTTATCTCCATTACTCGATTTAGCAGGATTTTATCGTTCACCTTTTCAGATTGCAACAGAAGAACCAATAGAAATTAGTGAGGAAATCGCTATTACAGATGGTGAAGAAAATAATGAAATGCAAAAAGAAATCATTAGAGGAAGAATTGATGTATTAGTATTATATAAACAGTTTTGGCTGTTGGTAATTGAATCAAAAAGAACAAATTTTTCCCTCCAAAAAGCAATCCCTCAAGCTTTGATATATATGCTTTCTAGTCCCAATTTAATTCAAAATCCACAAAAAAATGTTTATGGATTTGTAACTAATGGTGAGGATTTTCAATTTCTAAAGTTAGTGATTATTGACAATAAACCAGTTTATGGTTTGTCAGATAGATTAAGTCTATATAAACGAGAAAATGAATTATGTAATGTTTTGATTTTATTGAAAAAAATAGGTCAAATGATTATATAGCGCGTAGTTTAGAACTGTTGCGATCGCACTTTATGCATAAATACAGAAACGTGATCGCATTGTGGAAAAAGAGCGTAATCGCCTAAACTGCCAAACTCAACAAACGCGAAGCTTGCACGACGTAATTTGTGAAAAAAGTGCTAATTACTCAGATTCTTCATCCAAACAAGATTGGCTACTATGACGAACATGAAGAATTGAAACAACATCTTCCTCGACAACAAATAAAGCTCGATATTTCCTTTATTTTCCAACCCATATTTGCCGAATTTCACGACCAATTACTGGTGCTTCTGGTGCAATGGTACAGCGATTGGGAAACTTTCGTAGTGATGTTATTGCATCTTGAAGTTGGTAGTACCAGTTGTTTGCTACTTCAGCACTCAAGTTATCGCACATCCAACGATAAGAAGTTTCAATCTCTTGAAAGGCAGTAGGCTGAATGATAACCTGATAAATCATGAACGGGGAGGAATGTTAAATTTTCGTTTTAGGGTTTCTAAGGCTTCCTCGGCAGGTATTCCTTCACCCCGTTCAAATTCGTCTAACCCTTTACGAATACCTACTACTGTTTCTAAGTAATCGATACGTTCTAATAGTTCTTGGTATGTAGTTGCTTGCTGTGGTGTTGTTTTAAGCGAACGCAAAAAATTAAGTAAATCTTCTAGAAGTTCGTTTGGGGTATTATCAATTTCCTGCAACAGCAATTCTTTGATTGTCATTACGGTTCGTAGGTAAGATTCATGCTTCTAGTATAGCGATCGCACTTCATCTACAATCACGTAAATGCGAACTGACTAGTCAGCACTTCGCACTCCGCATACAAAGCCAATCGCACTTCATCCACAAATACAGAAATGCGATGGCTGAGTCCTTGCACATCAAGATGATCTAGAAATTTTCTGTATAATTGGACTGTCGATTAAATAAGAAACTCAAAATGGCAACCAACACCTCTTTAGAAGAACGGCTTGCAGCAGTAGAATCTGCGATCGTCCAGTTGCAAAAGCAAGTATCGACTCCCCAACCAACGAATTGGCTGCAACAAATTACCGGCTCTTTTAAAGATGAGCCAGCTTTTGAAGAAATACTCGCTTATGGGAAAGCAATTCGTCAAGGGGATGAGTCTCTTCTCGAAGTCCAAACCGACGAGGTATGAAATATTTATTAGATACAGATCATCTCAGTATTCTTCAACGTCAAACTGGGCAAGATTACATTAACATTTCGGCACGTATGGCTCAACATCCGCTATCAGATTTTGCCGTGTCTAGCGTGACATTTCATGAACAAATACTTGGCTGTCATGCTTATATAAATCGCGCTCAAAACCCAGATGATGTTGTGAAAGGATATGAAATGATGGCACGACTTATTAATGATTTTAAAGTGTTGCCTCTTGTTGGATTCGACCGTAATGCATCTGCGGCATTTGAGCAATTACAGTCACAACGAATTAAACTGGCAAAAATGGATGCACGAATCGCTTCAATTGCTTTATCTCGTGGATTCGTTCTGTTAACTCGCAATCATCGAGATTTTAGTAAAGTAGCAGGATTAACGATTGAGGATTGGACAGTTGCTTTACAGTAAAAAACATACAGAAACGCGATCGCACTCTGGATACAAAGCCGATCGCATAAACTCCCAAACTCAACAAATGCGATTGCGCTCTCGATACAAAGACGATCCCATCAACTCTCAAACTCAACAAACGTGATCGCACTAGCCAATCGTATATGAGAATGGAAATGCGATCGCTTGACCTGAAGATAGTCGCTACATCACTATAGATAGATAAACTTAGCTGTGTTGTACACTTCCGTACCTAGTTTTATATGACGCATCTTAAAAGACATTTTGTCAGTTAGCCCATAGTTAGACTCTGAAATAAGAAAAGAACCATCAGAGTAGACTTCTTCAACAAAAGCTACATGACCAGAACCCTTTGTACCACCTGTCCAGGGGTCCCAAACAACAATACTATTATTTCTGGCTTGGGATTTCACATTGCTTTGACCAACATTATTATCCCACAAACCTGCATGGTCTCTAATTGATCCTCCGATTCCACTATTGTTCTGAAGTAAACCCTTCTCTAAAGCTCTACCAAAAGCGTAGTCAGTACACCATAGGTAAGTTCCACCAGTACCATTGACTTTCACAAACTTATTGCCACTTGCTTGGTAAGCACTAGATGATGTATTAACTCCTAGTCGAGACTTTTGCTGGTCTCTAGACAAAGATAAAGTGTCAAGCGGTATACTGCTTAAACTTGGTGGTGCTATGGGATTAATGCCTCCAAAAGAAGTAAATACTTGACTGCCACCAAAAGCAACAATGTCAGCTTTACGATCGCCATTTACATCAGCTAACATCCGGGGGAAATTATTATTATTAGTCCAACCCCCATTATTTTTAGTAAATCCTCCTCCTGCTGGAGATGAACTCATGGCAGCTTGGAATGTACCATTTCCATTACCCAGAGAAACAAATACCTGACTTTCACCAAAACCAACAATATCGGCTTTCCCATCGCCATTTACATCAGCTAACATCCGTGGGAAATCATTATTGTTAGTCCAACCTCCATTCTTTTTGGTAAATCCTGGAGATGAAGCAGTCGCAGCTTGGAATGTGCCATTTCCATTACCCAAAGAAACATAAACTTGAGTTTCATGAAAACCAACAATATCAGCTTTCCCGTCACCATTTATATCAGCTAACATCCGGGGAAAATCATTATTATTAGCCCAGCTCCAAGACTTTGTAAACCCTGGAGATGAAGCAGTCGCAGCTTGGAATGTACCATTTCCATTACTCAGGGAAACGTAAACTAAACTTTCATGAAAACCAACAATATCAGCTTTCCCATCACCATTTATATCAGCTAACATCCGAGGGAAATCATTATTATTAGCCCAACTCCAAGACTTTGTAAACCCTGGAGATGAAGCAACGGCAGCTTGAAATGTGCCATTTCCATTACTCAGAGAAACGTAAACTTGAGTTTCACCAAAACCAACAATATCAGCTTTCCCATCGCCATTTATATCAGCCAACATGCGAGGGAAATCATTATTATTAGCCCAACCCCCTTTATTTTTAGTAAACCCTCCTCCAGCAGGGGATGAGCTAATTGCGTTTTGGAAGCTCCCGTTACCATTGCCCAGAGAAACAAAAACTGTATCACTACCAAAACCAACAATATCGGCTTTACCGTCGCCATTTACATCCGCTGACATACGAGGAAAATCATTATTGTTAGTCCAGCCTCCACGTTCCTTTGTAAATCCTCCTCCTACCGGAGATGAACTTATGGCAGCTTGAAAAGTATTTTGCTCAATCAAAAGTTCCTTGCAATCAATTACCAAAGATGCAAAATCATTTTCATTTCTTAAATTTACTAGTTCATTAGCTGAAATTGAAATCCCCTGAACTACTCGTTGAAAAATATCCCCTTCATCCCCAGCAGCATCAACAAGATTAATCCGAAAATCAACCGCATGTCCAATCTCTTCTAATAAAACACTTTTTATCTCCCCAATATTCCGAGCATTTCGCTCTACAAAACCTTGAGATAAATAAATAGTATCAGTCTTACTTGCGTAACCACCATTTGCACCAATTACATCTAAATCCCCAGATATTTTAATTTGGGGCAAATCATCAAAATTCCCCATCAACCAGCTTTGCTGTAGCTTTGATACAGTCTTCCTATCCCAACTTGTACCGAAGGCTGTATTCATCGAAGCCGTAAAATCTGAACTTGCAGCAAATTTTTGTAATGACACTTGTGCTTCCTGTACTGCGTCATTAATAATGCTGCCATAGCTACTACTATGACCATTAGTATTAATATTTGCCTCTAACGAATCTTTTTGCCTTTCGGAAAAAATGGTCAAACTTTTGGTGGTGTCTAATTTATTATCTACGCCATTAAATGTCATATGTACCCGAATAATTAAAGAAAGTTTTTAAATGGGAACTGCTATTGCCTCTATATAATACTGGTACTTAATAATGCTTTATAGCTACAGTATGGATGCTGATTTTATTTATGAAGTGAAAATAAAATCTTGGAGTTTTTTAAAAAATAAAAAAAATTATACGTAAATAACCGCTTGCATACTGATACAAATCCAAGCGATCGCATCCACTGCAATCCAAAATTAAAAATATTCGATCTGGTAGACTGAAAATATCTGGCTAAGTTGACCTATAAATAAAGTGGAAAGAAAACTATTTAACCTTCAATCTTTTACTGTTTAAGGTATGCTACAGATGGCAATTTGGTTCGCTTAATTCTTAATTATTTTTGATTATGCCAGACGAACTTAAACCGAAATCTCCTTATAGTCAACGTTTACCCAAGCAACGCTGGCAAGTTTATCCGCAAAACCCAGAATTAGCGCAAAAATTGGCAATGGTGACTGAGATGTCACCTTTAATTAACCAATTGTTAATCAATCGCGGTTTTGATTCACCCGAAACTGCACAAATATTTTTACATCCTGAATCATTAAATTTACCGGAACCCTTAGATGAGTTTCCTGATTTAGCCATTAGTGTAGAATTGCTGCAAAGTGCGATCGGCACGCGCCCTGGAAGGGCGATCGCGTCTCAAGAAAAAATTGCCATTTGCGGTGATTACGATGCTGATGGCATGACTAGCACAGCTTTATTATTACGGAGTCTGCGGACTTTTGGTGCTGATGTGGATTATGCTATCCCCAGTCGGATGCACGAAGGTTATGGTATTAATAAACGAATTATTGAAGAATTTCACGATGAAGGTGTAAAGTTAATTTTAACGGTAGATAATGGGATTTCTGCATTTGAACCCATTGCGAGAGCCAAGGAATTAGGATTAAAAACAATTATTACAGACCATCACGATATTCCTCAGCAATTACCCCCAGCCGACGCGATTTTAAATCCTAAATTGCTACCTTCTACTTCCGTATACCGTGGTGTTGCTGGTGTCGGTGTAGCTTATATTTTAGCGATGTCTTTAGCGCAACAGTTAGGTAGAACTGAAGAAATATCAGATACCATGTTAGAACTGTTTGCTTTAGGAACAATTGCAGATTTAGCTCCTTTAGTAGGAGTTAACCGTACTTGGGTAAAACGCGGTTTACGATTGTTACCCAAATCTAAATTAGCTGGTATACAAGCGTTGATTCAAATGGCTGGTGTACAAGCTTTGGGGAGTAAGGGAGATGGGGAGCAAGGGAGATGGGGAGTAAGGGAGATGGGGAGCAAGGGAGATGGGGAGCAAAAAGTTAATAATCCAAAATCTCTTAAACCTGACGATATTGGTTTTCGTTTGGGACCACGAATTAATGCCATTGGTCGAATCGGCGACCCGCAAATTGTGATAGAATTATTGACCACTGACGATATGGGAATAGCTCTCGAACGTGCAATGCAGTGCGAAGCTACTAACACAAGTCGTCAGGAGATGTGCGAGCAAATTGGAAAACAAGCTATTGAAATTGTCGAAACCGAATATATCACTGGTTTAAAAGACGACCGAGTATTAGTCATCGTTCAACCAAATTGGCATCATGGAGTTATTGGGATTGTTGCCTCAAGGTTAGTGGAACGTTATGGAGTTCCGGTGTTTATTGGTACTTATGAAGATGATAAACATATTCGCGGTTCGGCAAGGGGAATTCCGGAATTTAACGTGTTTGAAGCTTTGCAATCTTGCGATGATTTATTAGGTAAATACGGAGGACATAAAGCAGCAGGAGGCTTTTCTTTACCAGTAGAAAATCTGGAATTAGTGCGTCAGCGTTTGAGCGAATTTGCCAATCAATGTCTAGAATTACAACACCTCAAACCTTTACTTAAAATTGATACTTTAGCCAATCTCGATCAAGTTAATCAAGAACTTTATCAACAAATCAGTGCTTTAGAACCCTGTGGAATTGATAACCCAAATCCAGTGTTTTGCACTCAAGAAGTTAAAGTAGTTGAACAGCAAATTGTTGGTAAAGGTCATATTAAATTTACGGTTGCTCAAAATATCGACGGTCAACAATATAAAATCAAAGGTATAGCTTGGCGATGGCGCGATTATTTTCCTTTACCACCGCTAGTTGATATCGCTTATAAACTTAAAGAAAACAACTTTAATGGTAATACTAATATTGAATTGGAATTATTAGGAATTAGACTTCCAAGCGATTCTCAATTATCTTTTACCTATAAAAATAAACCAGTTAGAACCACATTTGAATACAACGGTCGCGAGTATATTTGTGGTATATATCAAAATGGTGATTCGGCAGAATTAAGAATTAAAAGTCCCGAAGAAAAAGTTTTAGCAGTTCAATCAGGACAAGATATTGGTATATTAGGAATCAATCGCGAACAAGCTCAAAAAGTTGATATTTCTCAGTCTCCTTACTACGATATTATCCAAGCTGCTCTGAAAGCTTTAGAATTAGTTAGTAATTAAGAATTAGCGGTAATAATTCGTGACTAAACAAACTATTGATTTTGATCAGAATGCGCCAATTGCTGGTAGCGAATACGACAACATGGCACCTTTGGTTTTACCTGGTTATGAAGCTATGCATCAAATGGCTTTAGCTTGTTTGCAGGCTAATTTACCTCCGGAAGCTAATATATTAGTTGTCGGTGCTGGTACGGGAATGGAATTAATCAAGTTTGCAAAGGGTAATTCTAAATGGCAAATTTTAGGTGTTGATCCTTCTGAAAAGATGCTTGCTATTGCTCAAGAGAAGATACAGCAGCATGATTTATCCGAGCAAGTTAAATTATTTCAAGGATATACCGACGACTTACCAGAAACTTCAATTTACGATGCAGCAACAAGTATTTTAGTCATGCATTTTATTGCCGATGATGGTGGAAAATTGGCATTTTTACAAAGCATTGCTCAGCGAATGAAATCATCTAGTACTTTTATATTAGTTGATGTGTTTGGTGAGAAAGGAACAGATGATTTTCAGCAAATAGTTTCTTTAATAAAGAAATTTTGGCAGCAAAGAGGAATACCAGAAGCGAAACAAATAGAACTTTTAGAAACAATGGATCAAGGTGTTTATCAAATTTCTGAAACTAGAGTTTTAGAATTATTGGAACAAGCTGGTTTTAGTAAAATGATTCGGTTTTATACAGGTTTATGGGTTGGTGGTTGGGTGGCTTTGAAGTAGTTATGATACGTTGCTAGAATCTCTAGAAGTCGGGTTTTTATGAGAATTTATCTATGATTACAGATATTTAAAAAACCCGACTTCTTTCTTGTCAAAGAATTAGCGCTAAAGCGCAACTACCAACGGTTTTTATCCATGATAATTATCACCAGTAACTTTACCACGAAAAACGATATAGGAATAGAGATTGTAGAACAACATAATCGGGATTAAAGCACCGATAAATATAATCATAATTACTAATGAACTGGGGTCAGCAGCAGCTTGATAAATCGTAATTTTACTAGGGATAATGTAAGGGAATACAATCAAAGCTAGTCCGATAAAAGTTAGAAGAAAAAGCAATATTGTGAGAATAAAAGGCGTTCTATCTGCTTTTTGATTCAAGCTTTTGAGTAATTGCCAAATTAGGAAAATACCGATTAAAGGTATTACAGCAAAGATATAAACTAAGGGTTTGGAAAGTAAACGAATTCGAGCAGTTTCATAAATAAAAGGAGTAACACCTGTAATTAAAATTGCTCCAATTAAAGTTGTGATAGCGGCAAGTTTAGCAGTTTTACGGTGAGTTTCTTGTAATTCTCCCTCAGTTTTCCAAACTAAATAAGTGGAACCAATTAAGACATAACCTTGAATTAAAGTTAAAGCGACTAATACCGATGGGATATTCAACCAGTCCCAAGTTGTACCAATAAAATGTCCTTTTTGATCAACTTTGATTCCTGCAAGTACCCCTCCTAAAGCAAATCCTTGTCCCAAAGCTGCAAGAAAACTTCCCGTAGCAAAACAGAGATTCCAAACGACTTTCCGTTTTGCTTGTTCACGGAATTCAAAAGCAACTCCACGAAAAACAAACCCAAAAATCATGATGAAAATTGGGATATAAAGAGCGCTGAGGATGGTAGCATAAGCTAAGGGAAATGCACCAAATAGACTACCTCCCATCAACACTAACCAAGTTTCATTGGCATCCCAAATATTACTTAAACTAGTCATTAAAATGCCACGACGTTCTTCAGTTGAGGAAGTTAAAGATAAAATTCCGACTCCCAAATCAAAACCGTCGAGCATTACGTAAAGAAATAAAAACAGCGCTAAAATTCCGAACCATATCTGTGGTAATAGATAATCTAGTGTTTCCATTGGTTGATAGTTGACAGTGGACAGTGGACAGTGGACAGTTGACAGTTGACAGTTGACAGTTGACAGTTGACAGTTATTAAGTACCAAAATAAATAATCAACTCCTAACTCCTCACTCCTCACTCCTAATTCCTAACTCCTCACTCCTAATTCCTAACTCCTCACTCCTAATTCCTAACTCCTAACTCCTCACTCCTCACTCCTAACTCCTCACTCCTAACTCCTAACTCCTCACTTGTTATTGTTGTGCTTCAACAGGACGTTCATCGGGAATAAATCTTGCTGGTGTGGTTTCTACTGCTGGTTTTTCTTCTATTCCGGGTATCGCTAGATTAAAGTTTGGTCCCCGACGAATGATACGACTACCGAAATACATTGCAGCTACAAATAAAACACTGTAAACCGTTGCAAAACACAATAGAGTCGTGAGAACATTATTGGGCGGTATATTTGATACTGCATCCACTGTACGAATTTCGTTATATACAGTCCAAGGTTGTCTGCCGACACAACGTACTATCCAGCCGGATTCTACTGCGATGTAACCCAAGGGTGCAGCGAAAATCCAACCAACCATTAACCAATTTTGCTGAGTAATATTTTCTGCTGATAGCTTTCCGCGTAACCACTGAATTACACTCAATAACATCAATCCCGCAAAGAAGAAACCGATCGCAATCATGATGCGGAAAGCGTAATAAATTAACCCTACCATATGGGGTCTATCTTCCGGTTTCCATGTTTTTAAACCTTGTACAGGTTCCGAAAGCTTTTGCTTAAATTCTAAAATATATCCTAAAGCATTGGGGACGGTAATTTCCCAAGCATTTTTTTCGGCTTTCTCATCAGGTATCGCTAACATACTCCAATCAGCAGCTTCTCCTGCGGGTGTGCTTTCCCATTGCGCTTCCATCGCTGCTAGTTTAGAAGGTTGATAGTGATAAACCTGTTCACCGCTTAAATGCCCCACATAGATTTGTAGAGGTGCGACAATAATTGCAACCGCGATCGCAATTTTTAAAGCAATGGAAAAGAAAGCGGGATTACGTTTGTTGAGAATATACCAAGCACTGATTCCACCAATCACAAACAACGAAGTTTCCAAAGTTGCCAGGAACATATGAGAAACACTCACAGCCATAAAAGGATTGAAAACAGCTTGAAAATAATCGCTGACTACAAACTCACCATTAATAAAAGTTCCTCCTGCGGGAGTTTGCAACCAGGAATTAGCCGATAAAATCCACAAAGTTGACAGATTTGCGCCGAAAGCCACTAAAATAGTCGCCATATAGTGAATTTTCGGGTTAACTCGTTCCCAACCAAACACCATAATTCCTAAAAAAGCAGCTTCCAACATAAAAGCCCAAGAAGCTTCAAAACCAATGACGCTGCCAAAAAAGTTACCAATAGCTTCCGAAAGCGGTCCCCAATTAGTGCCAAATTGAAACTCCATTGGAATCCCGCTAGCTACTCCAACACCAAAGTTAAGAACGTAAAGCTTTGACCAAAAACGAGCGTGATAATAGTAGTCGGAATTGCGTGTCTTTAACCACATTCCTTCGACAACAACTAAGTAAATACCCAAGCCTGTAGTTAAAACAGGCCATAACATATGAAAAATCGCCGTTAACGCAAACTGCATCCGCGATAACGCAAGAGTATTAGATAAAATTTCCATAAGTATAAAATAGATAATTGCTTACCTTGGTTGCTTTTATTGTGTCAGCTTTGCCACTAACTAGGTAAGCAGTAAATCCCTCGAAGCATCAGATTATTTAGTATTTCTTAATCTATGACAATGTGTCGGCAAGAGGGAGTAGATTTAAGCTAAAAAGGCTTTAATTTGTATATTCAAATTTTATTAAAGTCTTGTAGTGCGAGCATCTTGCTCGCTAGAAAAATACAAATTAAATGCGCGACAACTTAATAAATCAGAAATCTTAACCTTAAAGCGTTTTATTTTTTATTTTTTATTTTAGCCGATTTGCCTTTAAGGTAATTGAAAAGCTTGTTTAATAATTGTATTCAATATATTCGTATACTGAGTTCCTAATTTTCCTAAACGTCTAACAATCAGTGAATTATTCAGTGTTGCTATTCGAGTAACCTTTACTTTAGATGAGATTCGTAAACCAGTATTAGAAAACTCTGTATCGGAATCTTTGATTGCAAACTCTTATGAAGTTAAATTGTTGACATTTTGAGATGAAATAAAGCACAAAGTAATGTCATTAGTTGCAGAGTTTGAGTATAAAATTAAAGCGGGACGTAATTTTGTTTGACTTAAATCAGTAAATGGAAATTGAACCAGAACAATATCACCTTTATTTAAATTCATTAAATTGGTTCTCCATCTGTGATTGTGTAAATATCTGGTTCGTCGTGAAGAAAATCAAATGTATTACAACTTTCCATAAGATTTGTAAGTTCTGTAGTTGAAGGGTAGGGAATATCGTTAAGTAATTTTGATTGTAGTAAAGCTTGTTCTGCTGGAGAAAGTGAGTGAATAAGTTGTACTAAAGATTCTACTAATTGTGTATTTACTGGTTGATTTTTATTTAGGTTATTCATAATGATCGCGTCAAAGGTTTTTAATTTATAACTACTAACTTTTAAATATTAACGATTAGCTTGGATACTGTGTAATTTATCGACTCTAAATCTCTCTTCTACCTTGTTTCCGTAGGGAAAAAACACGTGTAAAGTAGTTATTCAATAACTAAAAACAAATAAAAATAAATTCAAATAGCAGGTTGTCCAACCCGCATTACAACACGAAAAAAAACTGATACTCTAGCCAAGATATCAAACTTGAAAAACTATCCTCTGACTTCAGATAAATCTCTTTCTATGTCAGCTTTTGGAACTTCAAAAACATTAGAATAAACGAATCCAGCTGCAACGGCTCCTAAAATTGGTGCAACCCAGAATAACCATAATTGTGCGATTGCCCAACCACCAACAAACAAAGCTGGCGCTAAACTACGAGCCGGATTTACAGATGTGTTGGTAACGGGGATACTAATCAAGTGAATTAGTGTTAATCCCAAACCAATCGCCATCGGTGCTAAAGCCGCTGGTGCGCGCTCATCTGTTGCACCTAAAATAATCATCAAAAACATGAAGGTACAAACGAATTCAGCAGCGAAACAAGCTAATAAAGTATAGTTTCCTGGAGAATGATCTCCGAAACCATTAGCGGCAAAACCGCTAGTAACTAAATTAAACTTGGGATTTCCACTAGCAATTATCGCTAGCACTCCAGCACCTGCTACACCACCCAATACTTGAGAACCAATATACATAAATAGCTCTCTTGATGGAAAACGTTTTGCGACTGCTAAACCGATGGATACAGCCGGATTCAAGTGACATCCAGAAATATGTCCAATAGCATAAGCCATTGTCATTACTGTTAAACCGAATGCCAGCGAAACCCCTACTAATCCAATCCCCAAGGGGAATGCAATTTCGTTACCTATTTTTGTAGCATTAGCAATGAATCCAGCAGCTAAAACCGCACTACCGCATCCGCCAAATACCAGCCAAAAAGTACCGATAAATTCAGCCAAACATCGTTTAGAAAGTGGCATTTTTCTCTTTAACTGTAAATTGTGACAAGATTATATCAGAGTTCATGTTTTTAATAATACAATTTTATATTTGTTTAAAGTTTTGCTTTATTTTTGCTTGATATTTTATATTTATATAAATTCTGGAAAAATTTTATTTCATAGGCTCTCTCCGTCAGATATTTAATTAATTAATTGATTAATGTTAATTAGAAATATATTTTTCTAACTCGAAAAACTCAATTAATTCTTTAAGACTTGTATTATCTTCGGTGGGTGTTAAAGCTTCAATTTGTTGAATTGTTTGTTGGTTAAGGTATTTAAAAACCTGCTCTTTGAGTACCAAAACAACTTCTTCGGGTAAACCTTTAAGCTCTTGATTCAATCTTGCATAACGTGCTTTTGCAAAGCTTAATTGAAATTTGGCTCTATTCAACAACCGCTGTCTGAGATTTTCATATAATTCGTTTTGGTTATCATAACTGTCTGTTTCACTGAGAAATTCTTTAATCAACGGTATGATATCCAGATTTTCTTCCAACAATATCAAGCTCGCTTCTTGAAAATAAGCTGGAATTCCATCAATACCCAATCCACCAATATCGGCTAATGCAATTATCCTTGCCGGTAAGATGATTTGTTCTTCTAAATTATATAAATCTGGTTGATAAATCGAATTGTCACTATCATCAAAAAGACAAATTGTTGCTGAAATAGTTTTTTTTATTATTTCTAAGTCTGAGGAAGTAAACAAAGGAGGAAGTTGAGGATTTTGAGCAATAAATTTTTGATTTAAATTGTTTATGTAATCAATTAACTTGTTAATTGTAGCCGTCTCGCTGACTCCGCTTTCTCGGTGTCTTGCAGTTTGAGGTGTAGTTACAGGCAAGAATTCCTGCACAATATCATGACTAGCCGCACAAATATCAATTAGATATTTTACTCGCTTGCTGTCCGATAAAGCCGGTTCATCACAAATTTGATCCCAAAAAGGTTCGATTGCATTAAAAATTATTTCTGCTCGGCGTTTCACTGCCTGTGTATGGGCATAATTATGAAAGTAAAGTTGCTTTTTTTCTACTTCTTTTTTTACTTCTACAAGAGCAAATTCTTGAATCATCAAAACAGCTTCTTCAAAGGTTTGCGGTATTTGGCTGGGATTTTCGCTATTTTGAATATTAGTCATGGTATCTTTTTTTACGAATGTAAAACTTTGAAATACCTTTAGAATAATAAGGTAATTTTGCAGATATTGCCTATACTTAAAATACTTATTCTTATGTGAAGATTTGTATCTATTTAGCAGTTAAATCTAAGCCATTAAATTAATCAATAGTAAAAAAGTTACAGTAAAAGGCATTTCTGAAGATTTGTGTGGAGTTTAGCCAATAATCAAGAAGCAATCAATTATCAATGGAGGGAGGGGGAAACATAATTTCTAGCTCTCAATCTCAAATTATTTCACCCACAAAGCTAAGCCACCACCTTTACCTCGTGCTGCAATATAGTTATCTTCTACTAAAAAGTAAGTAAAAAATGCTTGTTGTTTTAAAGTTTGTTTGTAAAAGGTTGCTTCTCTATCTTTCCCACCACGAATGTAACCTCGATATAAGTTGAATCCGGATAAAGATAACTGCATTCTAGTAAAATCAAAAGCGAGTATATTTTTTTTAGCCCAAAATTGTACCGAACCTGTTAAAACTATTTTTAATAAACCTAACTCTACAGAATTTTCAACGTTTCCTTGTTGTTGAGAATTTTCCGATTGACTGTAAGTAAGTTGAATGTTCACTAATTTCGGTAAAAATTTTCCCGCACCCAAAACAACTCCCGCACGCTTGCGAGTTTTTTTTGTTCCAGTAATAAACCCTAATCTCCAATTACCGATTAACTGTGAATAGCTATAATTTACCTTGGTTTGTTTTGCTATTTTTTCTGCTTCGATTAACCCTTTGACTACAGCTTCTGAAGCTGGTGCTTTTTTAACTTTATTTTGTAAAAATTCTGCTGCTTGTTGGATTGCTTCTGACATTTCTTAAATAGAAAATATGTTTTTTTGGTAATTAGAAAGACGCGAATATTTTAATAAATTAGAAAGACGTTGCAATGCAACGTCTCTACATTAGTATTTAACTGAATTAACCTTTGTTTAGTTCTTTGGCCATTTTCATAAAATCATCCATATTCGATTTATTTGGACGACGACGATTACTACTAATAGTAGGTTCAGGGTTTTTCACAGTTGCAACAGGTATTTTGGTTTCTTCGATAGCTTTTTTTTCATCGGAATCTACGAAATATCCTGAGTCTGAATTAGAAATCCCCACAGCCTTACTTATAGAGCTAAAGATGTTTCCCACAAAACCAAAGATTGAACGAAATAAAACAGAAAATATCGCAATAATGCGAATAAAGGTGTTTTTAAAAATCTGTATGAGACGTTGCATTACATCTCCTCCTTAATTAAAATGATTCAATATTATTTTTCTTACATTGTAGCAAATAATCAATCTCCTAAATGCTTTAATTGTTAATGTAAACTTAAAAAAATGGTCTTCTGTCACAAAAGATTATCTCTCAAGTATAATTTTTTTGAAGTCAGGGGCTTGATACCCGAATTAATTACGAATTACGAATTACGAATTCCGCAGATCAGGGTCTACCACTAACGATTAAAATTATTTAACATTTGATAGTATAAAGCTGTACAAAGGAAAAACATCAATATGCCAACTTATTTAGTCACGGGTGCAAATCGGGGTATCGGTTTAGAATATTGTCGTCAACTCCAACAACGGGGTGATAATGTGATTGCTGTATGTCGCTCGGTATCAGATGAATTAAAAAATTTAGGAGTACAAATCGAAACAGATATTGATATTACCACTGAATCAATTGCTCAATTAGTTAAAAGAATCGACGGGAAACAAATTGATGTTTTAATTAACAATGCCGGTATTATCGAACAAGTCAGCCTTGATAATTTAAATGTTGATAGCATTCGCAGACAATTTGAAGTGAATGCACTCAGTCCATTACGCTTAACTCATGCTTTATTAAATAACTTAAAAACTGGTTCAAAAATCGTCATGATGACTAGCCGCATGGGTTCCATTGACGATAATACGAGTGGTGGTTCCTACGGTTATCGGATGTCTAAAGTTGCTTTGTCAATGGCAGGTAAATCTTTATCCCATGACTTAAAATCTAAAGGTATTGCCGTAGCAATTCTGCATCCAGGATTAGTCAAAACTCGGATGACTGGTTTTACTGATTCCGGAATTACCACCGCAGAATCAGTAAAAGGATTACTGGCTCGTATTGATCAACTAAACTTGGAAAATACCGGAACTTTCTGGCATTCTAATGGTGAAATATTACCTTGGTGAGCAGATTAGGGGATTTTAGATTTTAAATTTTAGATTTTGGATTGTAAAATGTTACTCTATGAACTTAAGATAAACATTCTTCTCCTCTGCGTACCCCCGCGCTAACCTCCGCTTACCTTTGCGTTTAAAATATCTTCTACCATCTCATGATAGAACCCAAAATTATTGTAGATTCCCAACACCACAATGCCGAATGTCCCCTTTGGCATCCCCAGCAGCAATGTCTTTATTGGACAGATATTCCCGAAGGAAAGCTTTTCCGCTACTATCCAAAGACAGATATTTATTCAGAAATTTATTATGGAGAACCCGTTGGTGGTTTAACTCTACAAGTTGATGGTTCTTTACTTTTATTTAAAACCAGAGGAACCATCGAACGTTGGGAAGAAGGTAAAATTACTACTATAGTTGAGGAAATTCCCGCAGAAAGACACACTCGTTTTAATGATGCCATAGCAGACCCGATGGGACGAGTTTTTTCCGGTACCATGGCAACAGAGGAAGATAAAGGAAGACTCTACCGTATAGATACTGATGGTTCGATTCATGTAATTTTAGAAGAACTTTTAGTTCCCAACGGTATGGGTTTTTCTCCAGATTTAAAATATTTTTACTTCACCGACTCCGACACCCACACCATCTACCGTTTCGATTATGATCAAGAAACCGGGAATATTAGCAATCAACAAAATCATATAATTACCCCCAAAGATCAAGGAGTTCCCGATGGAATGACAGTTGATGCTGAAGGCTACATTTGGTCAGCTCGTTGGGATGGTTCAAGTTTGTATCGTTACGCTCCCGACGGTACCGAGGTTTTACGTATACCTTTTCCGGCTTTGAAAGTTACCTCCATGGCTTTCGGTGGTTCCGATTACAGCGAACTCTATGTTTCAACAGCCGGAGGAAACGACCGTTCCCAAGAAGGAGCCGGAGCCGGAGCAATCTTCCATCTTCAGGTTGGTGTAAAAGGAGTGCCGGAATATACATCTAGAATATTTATTTCTTAGTTTAGATAGGGAGTAGAGAGTAGGGGGAAAAATATTTTGTTGACTCTTCCTGGTGCATTTATTTAATTTATGACGAATTACTAATTAGCAATTACGAATTATGTTGACGGCTACTTAATAAAATAAAAAAGATATGTTATGTGTGGAAGATTTACTTTGACAGCAGAACCGGACAAGTTAAGGGAAATTTTTCAAATCTCAGATACTAGTAATTGCCAATGGGAAGCGGATTTTAACATTGCACCAACACAAATGGTGATGACTGTTTTATATAACGGAGAAACCAAACAACGTGAATTGCGATCGCAACATTGGGGATTGATTCCCACCTGGGCAAAAGATACTAAAATAGCAGCAAAATTAATTAATGCCAGAGCCGAAACATTAGCCGAAAAACCTTCTTTTCGTTCCGCATTTAAACGTAGACGCTGTTTAGTGGTTGCAGACGGCTTTTACGAATGGAAACGTCTAGAAACCAAAAAACAACCATATTACTTTCAGTTACAAGATAAACAACCTTTCGCTTTCGCCGGGTTATGGGAAAAATGGCATCCCGACGATGAAAACATCACATCTTGTACAATAATTACCACAGATGCTAACGAATTATTGCAGCCAATTCACAATCGGATGCCAGTGATTCTCCAACCGCAAAATTACGAAAAATGGTTAGACCCGCAATTACAGGATACCGAAATATTACAACAAATATTGCAACCTTACCCAGCCCAGCAAATGAGTTCCCATCGAGTCAGCACAAAAGTTAATAATCCGCAACATCAAAGTCCGGAGTGCATCGTACCAGAAAGTTAGGGAGTAGGAAATTGGGAGTAGGGAGTTGGGGGGAATAGTTACCATCAAAGTCCAGACTGAATTGCAGCAGAAAGAGAAGAAAATTAACAATAAATCATAAATCGATGGGTTAAATTAGCTATTAAGCGAATTTATAATAATTAATTATTAATAAATGTAGTAGTTGTTCAAAGTAAATCATCATAATTATTAGATATGCCAAGAACTCAGAAAAACGATAACTTTATCGACAAATCTTTTACAGTAATGGCAGACCTGATATTGAAACTTCTGCCAACCAATCAAAAAGCGAAAGAAGCCTTTGTTTACTATCGAGATGGGATGTCAGCCCAAGCAGACGGAGAATATGCCGAAGCTTTAGAAAACTACGAAGAGGCTTTGACACTCGAAGAAAACCTGTTGGACAAAAGCTACATCCTCTACAACATGGGGTTAATTTACGCTAGTAACGGCGACCATGATAAAGCATTAGAGTTATACCATGAAGCGATAGAACTCAATCCCCGTTTACCCCAAGCCTTAAACAACATCGCCGTAATTTATCACTTTAAAGGTGAAAAAGCCAAAGAAGGTGGGGATGCAGATGCTGGGGAAGCTTTATTCGATCAAGCCGCAGATTATTGGATTCGAGCAATTCGTATGGCTCCCAATAACTATATTGAAGCCCAAAACTGGCTCAAAACCACAGGGCGATCGCAAATTGATGTATATTTTTAGTTGTTAGTAGTTAGTAGTTTGTTGGTTGTTAGTTGTTGGTTGTTAGTAGTTAGTTGTTGGTAGTTAGTAGTTAGTATATTATTGATGACTAACTACTTGTTTTTTAATTGTTAAATTATTACATAAATATTACACAAAAAAATGATTGACCGCGAACAAGTACGTAAAGTAGCTCATCTTGCCCGATTAGAATTAACAGCAGTAGAAGAAGAAAAATTCACCACACAATTAGGGGATATTCTCGATTACTTCGAGCAATTGAGCGAACTAGATGTAACCGACGTGGCACCCACAACTAGAGCGATCGATGTTAGTAACGTCACCCGCGAAGACAAACTACAGCCCTACCCCGATAGAGAAGCCATCCTGCAAAGCGCACCAGAACAAGAAGGAGAATATTTCAAAGTTCCCAAAATTATGAATCAAGTGTAAATTGGGAGTACCACCGGAGTTAGCACCACCGGAGTGAGAAATTAACTCAACTTGTTTGTTGCCTTCTTTCAAAGAACACAGGGACTTTGGCTCTGCCTCGACTCGGAGGCAGAGCCTTAGAACCAGAAAATCCGTGAAATCAGTGGAATCCTTTTTAATCCGTGGTCGGAAATTTTTGCGTTTAAATATAATTATAGATATTACGCTGTTTTTCGGGAATTTTACCAATTATGACAACTTCAAATAGTGAATTTAAAGTTAATAAAACTGAAGAAGAATGGAAGCAAACATTGACACCAGAGCAGTTTCAAGTTTTGCGTAAACACGGTACAGAACGTGCTGGTACAAGTCCATTAGATAAAAATTATGACGAAGGGACTTACGTATGTTCCGGTTGCGGTCAGCCTCTGTTTACTTCAGAAACTAAATTTAATAGCGGTACTGGTTGGCCGAGTTTTTACGCACCTATAGAAGGCGCGATTGAGACATCGGTAGATAAAAAGTTCTTCATGACTAGAATTGAAGTTCATTGTAGTAACTGCGGTGGACATTTAGGTCACGTATTCCCTGATGGTCCGAAACCTACTGGTCAGCGTTATTGTATGAATGGTGTATCGCTGGAATTTCAACCCAAAGAATAAGCTTAATTTAGTAGTTACGTTCAGAAGTCGGGTTTTTAGGAAAAAACCCGACTTCTTACCCCCCCCGCAGAAAATTCAGAAGTCGAGTTTTTACTCCCTTCCCGCCCAGAAGATACTGATTTTAAAAACCGCAGAGACGCAGAGTACGCAGAGGAAAGAGGTAAAAAGAAATGAACCGCACCCTACGGGTGAAAGGTAATCTTAAAGCGGTTCGGTGGAGTAAGAAAAATATCTCTTACAAACCACAAACCCTATAAGAACCGAACTTCTCACCCCAGTAAAATTTCAAATTCCAATTGTTCAATCTGTTCTTTAAGCCATTCAGAAAACAAATTGTTAAGGATTTTCGAGCGTAGCATTTCATTCAACTCCGGCTGAATAATTTCTTCTACAAAAATTAAATTTACTCCCTCAGATGTAATAATTGGTTTGATAATTTGAGGTGGAGTAGTTGCAAATACAGCGGCTGATATTTCTGGTTTTAAATCTGTACGATTAAGTATTCCTTTATATCCACCAGTACGACGTAAAGATGTGTCCTGAATGTATTGGTGAGCAACTTCAGGAAAACTTATTTCACCTTCAGCAATTGCATAAAACATTTCCATCGCTAAATCTTCGTCATCAAACACCACTTCATATATAACTACTTGTGTATAATCCAATTGATGTTCAACAAAAACAGCTTCAACTTTTTGGGCAAATAAATATTCTATTAACTTTGCAGAAATCACAGAAACATAAACCAATTCTTCAAAATCATCTAAAGAAAGACAATGCTTTTGTAACCATGTCCAAGTTGCATCAGCGCTCTTAAGCTGACTCATTAATCGTAAACTATCCGCTGCTTGTTGAAGTTCTTCCGGCTCCGCTTTAATGCCTGCTTCTTGTGCTGCATTGATAATAATTTTACGAGTGAGAATGTTCTCAACTACAGTAGGAATCTGACAAGAAAGTTTGATTTCATGAAGAATTTCTTCTGGTTTGATTGCGTAAACTACTGACATATAAAAACTCCTTAATGTATTGATGAATTCTGAATTATGAATGTGAATCTAGAGTTCTAAACCGCCTTTTTGCAACTTTTTAAACGGGTCTAATACAAAGTCAATAACGCGACGTTGCCGAACAATTACCTCAGCGGTTGCTGTTTGACCTGGTGTTAAAGTAATACGTTTATTTCCACTAGGAATATAAGCCTGTGACAGCGCAATTTCTAATTCAAAAATTTCTACCTTACCTTGACCATTTTCCACAACTTTAGAATCTGGTGAAATCCAGCGCAGCTTGCCTTCTAACAATCCATAATCTTGGAAAGGATAAGCATCAAATTTAAGTTTGACTGGCATTCCTACACGTAGAAAACCACTTTCTTGACTGGGCATTTCTGCTCTAAATATCAGGGGCGCTCCTTGAGGTGCTATGTGAGTAACTGTCTGCCCTGGTTGCACCACTGTTCCGGCATTATCAATAGACAATTGAAAAATTGTGCCATCAATTGGAGCGCGAAGAGTTTGCTGTTGTAGCTGAAATTGTAAGGACTGAATTTGTTTTTTGGTTTGAGCTATTTCTGATTGCACATCTAGAATTTGAGATTGAAGTTCTTTGAGTTGTTTTTGGTTTTCTGATAATGCCAGTTCACCTGTACGCTTGATGCGTTGATTAGCGCTTTGTTGTTTTGCTAATTCCGTAGTAGCCTCTTGGATATTTGACTGAGCTTGTTCAAGTAATCCCTGACGTTCAAACATACCACCTTCTATCTCTTCTAATTTGCTCTTGGAAATAGCACCTTGTCGCCAAAGATATTGATAACGTTGCACCTCATTTTTAGCTAGTTTGAGACGACCTTTTTCTAAGTCATATACTTGTTTACTGGAATTAAGCCGTTGCCGAATTTGATCAATTTGAGCAAGTTGCTCGGCATAAGAGGCTTGGTTTTGCGATTGTTGGGTATTTAAAGATATTTTCAACTGGTTCTTTAATAACTGGAGTTGATTCGCTCGATTATGCTCTCCTTCAAGTTTTGCTTGAGCCTGTTGCATTTCAGTACGAGTTAATTCGGATTCTAACTCCAATAGAATTTGTCCCGAACGTACAGTTTGACCTTCTTTTACCTTGATGGCTGCAACTTTCCCCGTAACAGGTGCATCTAATTTGTGGGTTTTACCTTGAGGCTCAAGCCGTCCTCTAGCGCTACCTGTCTCATCAACCTTGGATAGCATCGACCAAGGTAAAATTATACCGGCAAATACCACCAGAAAATATAGTAATCCACGTGTCCATACTCGTGGAAATGTATCAATTAATTCTTTTGTTAAAGAAGACCAGTCTTGACCCAAAGGTGTAGAAGACTGTTGTGATGATGGTTTTGGATGGGAGTTATTTGAGTCCAGTTGAGTAGTAGGGTAGTTACCGTTCTGACTGAACTCTTCTTGTGTAATGAATGAGTTTGACATAGTTTTATTTGTTGGTTGTTAATTATCTGTGTTGTATTACTAACCAACACCTACAGTAAGTTGCTGTTGATTAAGGTAGAAGTAATTACCGCGTTTCGCCATTAATTCATCGTGGGTTCCACTTTCGACTATTACACCCCTATCTAGCACCAAAATTTTGTCAGCATTGCGTACTGTTGACAAACGATGTGCAATCACCAAGGTTGTCCGATTTTGAAGTATTTTGTTGAGGTTAGTCTGGATGATGCGTTCGGATTCAGCATCGAGACTACTGGTAGCTTCATCTAAAATTAGCAACCGAGGATTTCCGACAAGAGCGCGAGCGATCGCCAACCGTTGTCTTTGTCCACCGGATAGCATTCCTCCTCCCTCACCGATTTGTGTTTCGTAGCCCATTGGCAGTTCTTTGATAAATTCATGGGCTCCTGCCTGTTGGGCAATTTCTATCACCTCTGATAAAGTTGTTTCTGGATGACCTAAACTAATGTTTTCGCGAATTGTACCGCCAAAAAGAAAGGTATCTTGGTCAACGACACCAATTTGAGAACGCAGCGATCGCAGTGACAAGCTGGTGACATCATAGCCGTCAATCAAAATCTTCCCTTCTGTGGGTGGATACAATCCCAACACCAACTTGGAAATAGTCGTCTTTCCTGAACCACTACGTCCCACAAGCGCGATCATTTGTCCTGGTTGCACTTCAAAACTGATATTTTCCAAAGTATTAACATCACTTTCGAGGTGATAGCGGAAAGTAACTTTATCAAAGCGAATGTGACCGCGAATTATTGGTAAGGATTGACGAGACACTGCTTGTAAGTCTTCTTCTGGTTCCGCATCAACTACATCATTGATCCGCTCAACAGCAATCAGCACTTCTTGCAACTCATTCCACAGTTGAATCAACCGCTCAAAAGGATTAATCACATTACCCAACAACATATTAAAAGCAACAAGTTGTCCAATCGTTAGTTCGTTTTGTATCACTTGCCACACCCCAAACCACAGTAATGTCGTGCTTACTACCGTTTCAATGCCAGAGCTAAGTATTTGCAATGTATTACCAATCACCTGCCCGGAAAAGTTCTTTTTCAGAGACTTGCCAAAGAGTTCTTCCCAATGCCAGCGGACTGTCTGCTCAACAGCCATCGATTTGATGGTACGAATACCAGTAAGGGATTGTATTAAATATCCAGTTTCTTCGTTATAAGCACCAAAAATCTCGCGGGAAACACGTTGCAAGAAAGGTGTAGCAATCAGTGCCAATAATACGAATGGTGGCACAATTATCAATGTCATTAATGCCATTTTCCAGCTATACCAAAACATCAATCCTAAGTAAACGAATACTGTTAGTAAATCAAGAACAATTGACAGCGCTTCTCCTGTAAGGAATCGTTGAATTTTGCGGTTTTCCTGTATGCGGGAAATGATATCGCCGACATAACGGGACTCGAAATAATTCAAGGGTAAACGGAAGGTATGGCTGATAAAACCGACAATTAGTGCAAGATCAATTCGGTTAGCCGTGTGGTCTAGAAGGTATTGCCGCAGTCCAGTCATGGCGACTCGAAATAGGCTAAAGATCAGTAAACCTAAACCTACAGCTGTTAATGTCAAATTGCTGCGCTGCACAACCACCCGGTCTAACAATAACTGAGTAAACAGCGGCGTGACGAGTCCAAAAATCTGAATCACGACGGAAGCGATGAACACCTCCAATAACACCACCCAGTGAGGTTTGGCTAACTCAAAAAACTGCCAGAAAGGAGTGCTGGCTTCTTTTGCATCTCTAAATAGAGCGGTAGGTTGTAATAACAAAGTATAGCCAGTCCAACCTGCTTTAAATTCTTCGTAAGTCAGTGTACGTTGACCGATAGCAGGGTCTGCAACAATAACATCACGATGCGTGACTTTGTAGACAACAATGTAGTGTCTCCCTTCCCAATGGATAATAGCAGGTAAGTTTTGTTGTGCAAGTTTGTCAAGGCTGGCTTTTACAGGTCGAGTTGCAAACCCGATGCTTTCTGCGGCTGCTGCTAATCCTCGCAACGATGCCCCATTGCGGTCAACGCTAGCAATATCTCGCAATCTATTGACGCTGAAGCGTTTACCCCAATAGCGTCCAACCATTACTAAGCAAGCTGCACCGCAGTCAGATGCGCTTTGCTGTTCAAAGTACGGATAGTGGTTGGTAATGCGCTGCCACAAGTGACCGATTTTTATAGTTGGACTTGGAAAGTAGGCTTTACTAATTTTTTTCTTGGATTTCAGATTTTGAGAGTCAGGAATATTTATATTTTTTCTCGTTTCCTCTTTTAATAGCTGCTTCTGCGGCTCGAATTTCTCTTCAGACTCAGCGAGTAAGCCCAGTTCTGGCAAGTATGAAAGTGCTGTTTGCCAATGCGAACGACTCAGACTGTAAAGTTGCGTTGGTTTCGTTACCTGCCAAGTGCGTTCTTGAGGTAACTGCGAGCAAATATAAATATTTCCAGGGGTAAGCATTAATTCTGATGAATGTAGTAGTTCTCCTTTACGTAGTATCCAAAATTTTTCTTCTTTAAGTAGAGACGCTGGTAGTTTCCCAATTTGTAAATTGTGCTGTGCAAGTAATGGGAATATTTGCATCAAACCCTCAAAAGAGGCGTTAGCAAGGCTTGGAGTTTGGCGACATAACAACAGCAAATCCCAAAGTACTGCTTGGCGATGAAGATACTCTCCAATCGAAGGATACTTGCGGATGAGCGATAGCGAAGCGCTGCCAAAGGCAGAACGCAAATAATCTGCCGGAACATAACAAAGTTTAAGATTTACCGAAGCTCTTGCAAAGTAAGGTTGAAATTGCTCTTCGGGAAACAAAGTTAGCTCACCAAATGATGCTCCTACTCCCAGGGAAGCGATTAAGTTATCAGTGTGAGCAAGCAGCCTGACTTTACCTGCCAAAATTATATAGATGCCTGGGGTAGCATCTGTTGCCTGCCAGAATAGTTTCCCAGGAGTAGGCTGCAAAATTTCAATTTGTTTGAAGCAGTTGGAAAGTTCTTGCTCGGAAAGAGTTTGACCAAGAGTTGAGGTTAGATGTTCGCCTAATTTAGCTATTGTCAACTCTGATGATTTTTGAACCATAACTTGTAAGCCTGTAAAAAGTTTAAGAGAATCAGTTACTAGTTTTAATGAAATTGAATGACCAAAGCAAATTAGGCTCGGAGTTTGATTGGATGTCGTGAATCGCGATCGCTGATTCTTTAGATGCAGTTTCCCGTTTTTGTCGAGTGGAAAGCCCCATTTCTTTGAGCAAACGGTTAACATGGCAACTGCTAATTTTAATTCCTAATTCTTTCGCTAGATGCTTGCTTAACCATTGCGCTGTCCAGCGTTCAAATGAATAGCCATAGTCGCGGGGACTATTGCTTGCTATTTCCTTGAGACGCTCAAGGAATTGCTGATTTACGGTTTTTGGTCGTCCCATCAAGCGATCATTCCAATGGTGCGCGTTACCTGTTTGTGCCATCGCAATCCAATGCCGTGCAGTTTCTTGAGCGCATCTTAGTGCTTCACAGATTTGTGCTTGAGATTGACCTGCATCTGCAAGCAACATAATTTCAATCCGACGGCGATATTCTGGACGTAAGTCGGATTCTAGATTCTTTTGCAGAAGCTTGCGTTGAAAAGTCGTTAAATAAAGTCCTTGATTCTCCACAGCGATTCCTCCTGGTAAAACTTGTAGGGTTGGAAGTTTTTTAATCTCCCAAGTCTGCTTACTTATTTGAATCAAAAGTACTAGAATTCTGCGGTTCTTTACAAAAGTTTACAATTGGTTGAGAAACGGTTGAAAGTATTGCTTTTTGAGTTATAAGGCTGTAACAAGTAGGAGTAGCAATCATTTATGAGCATCAAACAACAGATATAAATTAATTAATAGTGTATGCGAATCAAAATAGTTAAGCGCATTAATATTAATTGCTTTTGAAGATTAAAATAACTGAGATTTTGAAAACATAACTGTTTTAGTTATGTTTTGAAAACAACTTTCAAACACTTGAAATACTAGATTAAATGTCACAGGATTAAAGTGTGATTAGGCAATATACAACTAATCTAATTTCAAACAAATTCAAAGGAGAAAAGTAATGGCAAAGATTGTAATATTGGATTTAAAAAATTCAAACTTAGTTGATTTAGACAATCAACAGACAGAAAAAACCATCGGAGGTGCAACTGGTTTTGTTGGTGGTGTTGTTGGTGGTACGGTGAGTGGACTTCTAAGGGGTAAGAGGGGACGGGCTTTACTAAAAGACGTAGGTATTACTACAGCTGGTAGTACAGCCGGTGGTATAGCAGCTGGAGCTGTTGGTGGTGCTTTTGCTGGTGGTGTTGGTGCAATTCCTGGAGCTGGAATTGGTGCAGCGCTTGTTTAATAAGTCCTGAAGCATAACAGTTAGCTGAACTGACAACGCCTACTAGTTGCCGTAGCTAGTAGGTGTTGCGGCTCAGCTTTATCTTTAGACTACTAAAATATTGGTAGGACTCAGTTGGGAAGTTATTTAAGTTTCACGGATTATAGGAGACGGTATGAGTAGTGAATTAATGATTATAGGATCGCAACAATTTTATATTTATGATCCTCAAGCAAAGGTGTTTTTAGATCGGAATCAAATAGGTCAGTTATCAAGGAAGGATACTAAATCGTTCAATATCTCGTCTGGGCAACACACATTGTACGTCGAGTTAAACATACTAGGAATTCCTAGAAAAAGCAACACACTTGAATTCAGCGTGAGTGATGATGAAAATTTCACCGTCCGCTATAGCGGAAATCAAGTAACTGGGGAGTTAAAACTCGAAAGATTAATTTAATAAACACAAAATAAACTTGATTACTCAAATTTGTTCTAAATCCATTCTTATTATTACTAACTTTAGGAGTAGACTATGGCTGGAAAAATTATAAGTATGGGAGATAGTGTTATCCGTTCAGATATTGCACGAAAGCTTTTTGATGTTAATGGCTCTGGAATAAAGGTAGGAATTATCTCTACCAGCTTTAATGCTTTATCTGGTTTAGAAGTTGATATAAAAAGCGGTGATTTACCAGGAAAAGAAAACCCATTTGAAAAAACTACTCCCGTAACTATTCTCAAAGACATTACCAACAATTCTTTTTCCGCTGATGATGAGGGAAGAGCGATAGCACAAATAATACACGATACTGCACCAGGAGCAGAAATCTTTTTTCATACAATCTTTGAAGGTGAAGGACAAACCGTTTCCGAAGTTAATGAAGAGAGTTTTGCCAAAGCCGTTTCTGCTCTCTCAGGCAAGGGTGTAGATATTATTATTGATGATACTCCTGTACCTGCTCCTTTTTTTCAAGACGGAGTGGCAGTTCAAGCGGTACAAGAGGCAACAGACAAAGGAATCACTCTTATTTCTGCTGCGGGCAATAATGGAAATATTTCTTATGAAAGTGAGTTTCGTCCTGAAGGCACGTTTTCCTTCGCAGATATTAGCTTTGAAGCTCACGATTTCGATGCAGGAGAAAATATAGACCTTTTTCAAGATATAGAGGTAACAAAAGATGGAACATTAATTCGTCCCCTTTTAAGTTGGGATGAGCCAATCGGTAATGTAAATTCAGAGTATAAAATATTTTTGCTTAGTAGTCCAGAGCTTCCAAATGAAAACAATGTAATAAGTGTTTCTACTATTCCCTCCTTTTCTGCTATTGATACTCCGTTAAGAACTCTTATATCTCAACCGCAAAAAGATGATACTCTTTATTTTCTTATTGCCAGGGAGGATACTGATTCTGATCAATCAAACATGATTAAATGGGTCAGTTTTGCTAATGGAGCAGATCGCACTACCACGTATGAATATATAGATAATGATTCTCTGAATCGCACTGTACTTGGTCAAGCAAATGCCCCAACATCAATTGCCGTAGGAGCGACGGATGTTGAAAATTCTCAAGACATAAGAACTTATACGAGTACAGGAGGCTCTCCAATTCTTTTTGATACAGAGGGAAATAGACTTTCTACACCAATTCTGAGAGAAAAACCCGAAATTTTTGCTCCTGACGGAGTAGAAACTACTTTTAATTCAGATACTCCATTTAATCCTTTTAGAGGTACTTCAGCATCTGCTCCTCATGTAGCGGGTATAGCCGCTCTAATGTTAGATCGAGCTGATGGAAATCTTACTCCTGAAGAGATTCGTACTAAAATCCAAGATACTGCGCTTTCTATCGAAGAAAATCCAGGGCTTGTTCAAGCAGATCGGGCTGTTTTAGAAGCATTCGTTACAGAAGAAATAGGATCTGAATTTAACGATTTTTTTAATGGTACTGATTCTGCGGACAATCTTTATGGAAATGAAGGCGGCGATGTTTTAATTGGGCGTGGGGGACACGATTATTTAGTAGGAGGTGACGGAATAGACATTTTATTCGGAGGTGACGGCAATGATGTCCTTGATGGTGGTAAAGATAACGATATCCTGATCGGTGGTAAAGGGGCTGATCGGCTTGTGCTTCGAGCAGGAGATGGGCAAGACAAAATACTTGACTATCGCGATGGAGAGGACTTATTCGCTTTGGAAAAGCTAACATTCGAGGATCTGACAATTACGCAAGGCAGTTATTATAATACTTTCATCAAGGTTACAGATACACAAGAAAGTCTAGCACAGCTAGTCGGAACACAAGCCGATCTGATTGGAGCAGAAGACTTTATGGTTTTGGTGTAGTAAGTGAATTAAAGTTGAATAAGTATTTAAGTTAAATGATGATTGTCTGTTACAACCCAGATTTATCTTAAAAACCCGATTTCTAACCCTACGAATAATCAAGGTTTTACAGTTTCCTTATTATCTAAATCGAATCGAAGCAATGAATATCTAACTCACGTTAAACTACCATAAATGTTTAATACCATTTCACGAAGACAGGTAATACACATTTTGATTTATATCAATAATTCGTTGAAATGATATTAATTCAACGAGCATCTATAAATCTATAACGGCATTTTTAGTCTGCTTCTAGTAATAATTAGAAGCAGCTTTTTTATTATGGAATTTTGCTGATTGATTTTCTCTGAAAAATCATTATATTTTGTTTCATTTATGTGGTATTTTATCATCCTAAAATTATCCATAACATTTTTCCTTGTATCAGATAGTATTTTTTGCTAAAAAATGGAATCATAATTACAGATATTATGCACATTTATCATCAATCTATCTGTTGTAATACTGAATTTATTCAGTTTAAATATGTAATAGAGGTTAGATTTTTCTAGTCTAATCTCAACAACTAAAAACCAACTTTGAGGATAATTTACAATGGCTAATATCACAATTAACGAATTGCTACCTAGTGGTTCCGAACTATTCTTAGATTCCGAAACTTTTCTTAGCGAACTAGTTGATGAAGAAGCAAATCTAACTTACGGTGGAAAACAATTGATTCGTCCGTCGCTTCCGATTTGTTTACCCAGACCCAAACCTTGCTTACACAGACCATTGCCTTTTATACCATGTCTTCCTATCCCTCGGAGATAATTAAGCTTTTGGCTTCACAATAAGGGAAGAGAAGTTGGGTTTTTATCAGAGAGATATTTATCTTAGAGGGTGTTTATAAATTCGGCAAAAACCGCGATTTGTCATGCTGAACGTAGCGATAGCGTAGTGAAGCATCTCTCGACTACGATGCAAATCCTAGATTCTGAGGCTTCGCCACGCCAAGGCGAACGTACCTCAGAATGACATGATTTTATTTATAAACACCCTCTTAAAAAACCCGACTTCTTGCAATCTGGTTTAGAACTGTTGGCATTGGAATTAGATATCTCCGATATATCGCGTCTCTACAAGGGTTTCGTTTGTCGCATATTTAATTCCGGAGAGTTCCGATCATTAGTTATTATTCTCTACTCCCTCTACCGAATTTCACATCAAACATAAACTTTTGTAACAAAAAATCGAGTTTTGCATAAAACTGACCCCACAAAGCCATATCTAAAAATAGAGGTAAAGCAAACTTTTGGAGCATCAGATGAATCCGACCTCGATCGAAAACATAAATGTTCTGCTTCAAGAACTGGCTTCAACAGCGCAGCAATACCCGCATTTGTCAGTGCAACGACAACTTGCTCTGACAAGGCTGGTTGATACTATTATGCAATCGGGTAAACTTTGTTATCCGCAAAGAGGGCAATATTCAGCAGAAATCTATGAAGATATTTATCATGAAGCACTACAAGAGCTTTTTTTATATATTTGTCAAAATATTGATAAATATGACTCAGAACGTAGTTCAGTTATGAGATGGGTGAATTTTCTGTTGGAGAGACGGTTTTTTTTTGAAGCAACTAGAAAATTCTTTGGTCGGCAAAATGTCACAAATCTTACTGATATTGATGTGGATAACCTTGCTTCTACTGAAGAACCAGAAGATATCAAAGAAATTCTCATGGAATATCTGAAATTAGATCCAGAAAATCTTTTAAAAAAAGAATATATCAGAGAACATCCCCAAGCTAACTTTCAAGCTTTGGCTCAAAAAAGAATGTTAGGTGAATCCTGGAAAGAAATAGCCGCAGAATACAATTTAAATATTTCGACGGTAAGTTGTTTTTATTACCGATGTTTAAATAAATTCGCAGATAAAATCAAAACTTATTGTCGAGACTACGCATTTTAAAGTGGAGAGCAACAAATTATGCACAGCCTATCAAATTCTTTAACTTTTACTGTACCTTTAGGTTTAGAAGCTCACAATGCGGCAGAAAAATTTCGTCGTAAACATAGAAATTCTCAAAAAGGAGAACAAGTATATCTAAATACTTTAGCTGTGCTAGCGGTAAAATATTATCTGGGTTGTATCGGTTGGGAAACTAATTGGGAAAGCAGTCATAGTTATAATCTCTTCATGCAAGAATTGATGGATGTTGCTGATTTACAAGTGGGAAATTTGGGAAAATTAGAATGTCGTCCAGTGTTACCTTCATCAGAAATACTTTTTGTTCCTCCAGAAGTTGCCACAAATAGAATTGGTTATGTAGCGGTTCAATTAGATGAAAATTTCAAAACAGCTACTATATTAGGATTTATTAAAACAGCAATTAATCATGGCGAGATTTTTATCAATCAATTGGAATCCTTAGAAGGTTTTCTCTTTCATTTACATCATATTCAGCAATGTAAAAACGTCAAAACACAAGTAAATTTAAGCCAATGGTTCGATAATCTTTTTGAAAGTAGTTGGATGGCTTTAGAAGAAGTTTACGGTAGTTTTAATCAGAAAAAACTTGCTTTTAGAAGTGTTTCATCAGAACCCGACGCTAATGTGGTGCGAGCAAAAATCATCGACTTGGGATTACAATTAAAACATCAATCGGTTGTGTTGATTATTGCGATCGCCCCATTATCCGAACAGAAAGTAGAAATAATCGTACAGTTGCATCCGATAACTGAAAAAAGCTATTTGTCATCTAACCTGAGACTGAATTTAGTATCAGAATTAGGAGAAATTATTCAACAAGTTGAATCACGAAGTAATGATAATTTTATTCAATTAAAACGCTTTCGGGGTTATCCTGGAGAAAGTTTTAATATTCAAGTCTCTGATGGTGATTTCACAATCGAGGAAACTTTTCTCATCTGATACTTTAATGTTGTGGTGCAATGAGTAAGATAGTTGTCTTGAATTTAGGTCAAGGAGATTTACATAAAGGCTTTCCCGATGTCACAATTCAACTTGGGTTGACTTCAGATTCCCGTGCAATGCAATTTCGTGGTAGTTTACCAGCAGCACCAGAAATTTCTCAACTTTATCGCAATTGGCAAATATTATACTCGGCTCTATATCGTAATTGTGATTGGTCTGTACGACTTGAAATTGATGATACTGATATCACAAATGTTTCCGAAGTTGAATTTCATGATTTGTGTCAGCAATTATCATTTAAAATTAATGCTTGGCTTAATTCAGAGCAGTTTCGTTTCCTAGATCAAAAATTACGCACTCAATTGAATCCACAAGAAGAAATTCGTTTTATAATTGCAACTTGTGATAAATTATTGCGACGACTTCCTTGGCATTTGTGGAACTTTTTTGAAGATTATCCTAATGCTGAAGTTGCATTGAGTTCTTTGGAATTACAACGACCAAATAAAATATATACGAAAAATAGTAAAGTTAATATTTTAGCCATTTTTGGTAATAGTCAAGGAATTGATATTAGTAAAGATAAATATTTTTTAGAAAGATTATCAAACAAAGCTAAAATTAGGTTTTTAATTGAACCACAACGTAAAGAATTGAGTAATGAACTTTGGAAAAAAAATTGGAATATTTTGTTTTTTGCTGGACATAGTTACAGTCGAGAAACAGGAGTATTGCAAATAAATCAAACTACAAAAATTACTTTGGATAGATTAAAACATGGACTAAAAAAAGCAATTGAAAACGGTTTACGGTTAGCAATTTTTAACTCCTGTGATGGTTTAGGTTTAGCAGAAGCCTTAGAAGATTTACATATCCCTCAAGTAATTGTGATGCGGGAACCCGTTCCGGATGTGGTAGCACAGGAATTTTTGAAATATTTTTTAACAGAATTTTCTAGTGGACAACCTTTATACTCAGCCTTACGCGAAGCACGAAAAAGACTTGAAGCAATAGAAGATGAATATCCCTGTGCAACTTGGTTGCCAATAATTTGCCAAAATCCCTTAGAACCACCGATGACTTGGCAATTGCACAGAAAGATTATCACCCCCAAAAGTGTTTTGACAATATTGCTGACTAGCTTATTGATAACTAGTTTAATTATGGGAGTGCGGTATTTGGGTTATCTGCAAACCTCAGAATTACAAGCTTTCGACCATTTTATGCAATTGCGATCGCAATTTATCACCGAAAGACCAGATCCTCGTCTTTTAATTATCACGATTGATGAAGCGGATATTAGGTATCAACTCGATAAAGCCATGCAAATGCGCTGGTCATTATCCGATCAAGCACTTGTTCAACTATTAGAAAAACTGGATAAATATCAACCAACAACTATCGGTTTGGATATTTATCGTGATGGTAATATAGACCCAAAATATCCAAATTTAGCAAATCGATTTGAGCAAGATAATCGTTTATTTTTTGTGTGTAAAGTTGCCACTAGCGATGAAGATGGTAAAACTGAAGGTATTCAACCACCTTCTGAAGTTTCCACACAACGTATCAGCTTCAGTGATTTAGTAGAAGATGAAGATAACATTGCTCGTCGGCAACTTTTGCATTTAAATCCTCCGATCGAATCAAAATGCGGTGCAGAATATGCCTTTAGTTTACAACTAGCACTTGATTATTTAGATAAACAAGGTAAAACATCAGATGTTACACCTGAAGGTTATTTACAAATTGGTGATGTTGTATTCAAGCAATTAAAGAAACACACAAATGGTTATCAAAAAGTGGATACATCCGGTTATCAAATATTATTGAATTATCGTTCGCTTCCTTCTGTAGAAAAAATTGCCGAGCAAGTAGCTCTGAGAGATATATTAGATGAAAAAATACCATTAGAGTCAGTTGAATTACTTAAAAGCAGGATTATTCTGATTGGTCTTTCTGCTCCCACCAACACCACTGATTTCTGGGAAACACCCTTTAGTGCGATCGCAAAACCCAGTCACAAGCAAATACCGGGAGTGTTCCTACAAGCGCAGATGGTAAGTCAAATCCTCAGCACAGTTTTAGACCGTAGACCTTTATTATGGTGGTGGTCTCGATGGGTGGAAGCAGCTTGGATATTTGTATGGTCATTAATAGGAGGTATCATAGCGTGGTGTTTTTTAAAACCATTATATTTGGGGGTAACAGTTGTAGTCGCACTTTTTACCCTGTTTGTTATATCTTTTAGTATTTTTACATTGGCTGGTTGGATACCATTTATTCCTTCAGTATTAGGAATGTTACTTACTCAAATAGCGATAATTTCATGGTTGAAACGAAAGCATTTTAATAAAGGTATTCCAAATTAAAAAACATATAATTTACATTAATCTGAATTCGACAATCATTATAAAAATCCGACTTCTTATACCTACAAAAAACTTGTAATTATGAACAAAAAAAAGAAAAATTGGCGGTTGAAACCGCAGCTACACAAACAAAACCCATCTTCACGGGTTAAAAAATTATTAGTCCACGCAGGTGGACTTGGTTTGTGTAGTAGCGGTTTCAACCGCCAGATACTTTTAATTCCGATATTATTCGTTAGTTTAATTTACTCACAAACAGTACAAGCACAATCATTATCTGAAAATACAATTGAAAATTCCGCCAAACAATCCTTTAAACAACCGAAATTACCTAGAAATGGCGCACCTACAGGTCGTCGTAGAGCCGGAGCGGGACGTAATCCTGAATGTCCTAGTTCTCTCACACGTCTTACTGCTTTAGTACCCGGTAATCAAGGAAAATCATTTTTAGCATCAACAGTTGCAGATTATCCAACTTTTTGGTTTTATGTTCCCCAACTACCTAAAACCATAACTAAAGCAGAATTCGTATTACAAACCCAAGATGGTAGACAAGTACAAAATATTTACCGAACACCTCTGACTTTATCAGCAAAACCCGGTATTATTAGCGTTACTCCACCAGCAAAACCGCAATATTCTTTGAAAGCGAATCAAACATATCATTGGTATTTTCATATTTATTGCGGTGATACACAAGCAACATCTGATAATTTTTATGTTGATGGATTTGTGGAAAAACAGATGTTAACACAGGCTCTTGATAATCAATTAAAAACAGCAAAACCAAGAGAATATCTTGCTTATAGTGCTAATAATATTTGGTACGATGCTTTAACTAATTTAGGTCAACTGCGCCGTGCTAATCCGCAAAATCCCATGATTAATCAAGATTGGGTTAATTTATTAAATTCAGTTGGTTTGCAAGATTTTGCCAAAGAGCCGATTGTAGAGCATTACAATTTGGAATAGCAGAAGTCGGGTTTTGAGGATAAATGTCTGTAGTCATATCGTAAACAAGTTGAATTATTTTTATTAGCACAGTACCAGAACAATACAGGTAATAAGTAATGAATCAAAAACCAACATTACACTTCTTCTGTGGCAAAATGGCTAGTGGAAAATCAACCTTAGCAGAATCTCTAGCTGAAGAAAATCATGCTGTTTTAATCGCCGAAGATGTTTGGTTATCAAAGCTTTATCCAGAAGAAATCAATGATTTCAATGATTACCTCAAATATTCATCCCGATTAAAAGTAATACTATTACAACACATCCAACATCTTCTTGCACAAAGTATATCAATCGTTCTTGACTTTCCTGGAAATACTCAATCGCAACGTAATTGGTTTCGTTCAATATTTGAATCGGTGGAAGCAAATCATTTACTTCATTATATAGTTGCATCCAATGACCTCTGTAAGCAACAACTAAAAATAAGAAACCGAGACAAGCTTGAAGGTTCAGCATTTACAACTGAAGCAGAATTTGAAGCCATCACAAAATACTTTCAACCTCCTACACCTGAAGAAGGATTTAATATTAAGACATATCAAAAAAATTAAATCAGGGGTCGTTTGTTGGGAAAACAAGTCGGGTTTCGTGAAAGTTACCCGAATTTTGGGTCTACAGATTTATTCTAATGGTTAGAAAATATGCAACTTTCCAAATAATTGATATTACTATTATATTAAGAGTGGTATGTTACAAATAACTCAAAATTGGCAATGCTTCTGTAATAACTTGCTGCTAGGAACTGTATTAATTGCTTCCTTACAACAGCGTGTCTTTGCCCAGATTACTCCGGATACAACCTTACCAAATAACTCCAGCATTACACCGGATGGGAACACCTTTAATATTACTGGAGGAACACAAACAGGAAGTAATTTATTTCACAGCTTTAGTGAATTTTCCGTTCCTACTGACAATATTGCTTCCTTTAATAATGCTGTAGATATTCAAAATATTATTACTCGCGTTACGGGTAATTCGATTTCTGATATTAATGGGTTAATTAAAGCTAATGGTAATGCGAATTTGTTTTTAATTAATCCCAACGGAATTGTATTTGGTGAGAATGCACGATTAGAAATTGGTGGGTCTTTTTTAGCGAGTACAGCAAATAGCTTGAAATTTGGTGATGGTATTGAGTTTAGTGCAAATGCTGCTCAAAGCCAACCTTTATTAAGTGTAAATGTTCCCCTTGGTTTGCAGTATGGAACGAATCCGGGAAGTATTAACAATCAATCTAGAGCAAATAACATTGAAGATGAATCTGTTGGTTTAGAGGTAAATCCAGGTAAAACATTAGCGCTGGTGGGTGGGGATGTAGAATTGGATGGTGGTAAGATAAGCGCTGCGGGTGGTCGGGTGGAATTGGGTGGATTGGCTGGAGCGGGGACGGTTGAATTAAATGGGGATGGTAATAATCTCAGTTTGAGTTTTCCTGATGGGGTAGAGAGAAGTGATGTAACGCTAACTCGCAGTCCGAGAGTAAATATACGTGCTGTGAATGATCGAAGTACCTCATTTAATCGTGGAATAAGAAGAATTTCACGGTCTTCAATAAGCGACGCAAAGGTGGATGTGGCTGCTGCTAATGGTGGAACTATCGCAGTTAATGCCCGTAATATAAATATTTTACAACGAAGCTCACTTCATGGTGGAATAAAAAGAAATTTAGGATTTAACGAAGCTCAAGCAGGAGATATTTCGCTAAACGCTACTGATACCATTACACTGACAAATAGTTTTATTCGTAACACAGTTGAATCAGGAGCTACGGGTAATGCTGGTAACATAGATATCACAACTGGGTCAATATATGTAAGTGATGGCGCTCAATTGACAACCGAAACTTTAACACAAAGTTCGTTACCAGGAAACTTAACCCAAGGGGATGCCGGAAATGTGAATATAAATGCTCGCGATATCGTTTCTTTTGATGGGGAGGTTAGCGGAATCAGATCCACCACTACAGGAATATTTAGTGGTGTGGGAGATAGAGCCGTGGGTAATGCTGGTAATATCAACATTACGGCTGGGTCACTGGATGTAAGTAATAAAGTCGAATTTGATGCGAGCAACAGGGCAACAGTAGGTGATGCTGGCGGTATAAATATAAACACTCGCGAGACTGTTTCTTTTGATGATATGAGTACCGCAGTTAGTCGAGTCGAATCTGGAAATACAGGCAACGGCGGTAATATAAGTATCACAACCAAATCCTTCTCTGCAAGCAATGGAAGTCAAATACTGGCGATCGCATTAGGAGAAGGGAATGGAGGTAGTATAAATATAAATGCCAGTAATAGTGTTTCTTTTGATGGTGTGGGTAGTGATGGACGCTCTAGTGCAGCATACAGTACTGTACAACCTACTGCTAAGGGCAATGCCGGAGATATCAATATCGACACCGGGTCGTTCTCTGTGACAAATGGAGCGGAACTAGTTACAAGCACATTTGGAGAAGGGAATGGAGGCAGTATAAATATAAATGCCAGTAACAGTGTTTCCTTTGATGGTGTCGGTAGCAATGAACGCGATAGTGCCGCATACAGCACTGTAGAATCTAACGCTAAAGGCAATGCCGGAGATATCAATATTGACACAGGGTCACTCTCTGTAACCAATGGAGCTTTAGTAACGTCTAGAATTTTGGGACAAGGGAATGCAGCCAACATAAATATAAATGCTCGCGATCAGGTTTCGTTGATTGGAGAAGATTCTCAGGGAAGGTCTAGTGTAGTCAGTAGCCGTGTAGAAGAAGGGGGGGTAAAGTACAGCGGTGGTGATATCAATATTGAAACTACATCTTTATCTGTGAGTGAGGGTGCTGTAATAACTGCCAGTACTGATGGTAAGGGAAATGGAGGTAATGTGACAATCAATGCTCGCGATCGCGTTTCTTTTGATGGAGTAGGCATTGATGCAGTTCCTAGTGGTGCCTATAGCCGAGTGTTGCGTGATGCTGAAGGACAAGGTGGTAGTGTCACCGTGAATGTTTCACAAGGGTCGCTTGAAGTTACTAATGGAGCTCAAATAAGTACCAGCACTCTTGATCGCAGGGATGCAGGTAACATTATTCTCAATGCTACTACTTTAGAAGCCTTTAATGGTGGACAAATTCTCACCACTAGTCTTCGCAGTGGCAATGCAGGTGATATTATCGCTAATATTTCTGATACTGTCACTCTAGCTGGCAGCGATTCTAATTATTCTGAACGTCTTGAGCGTAACCTCGCTGATGGGAATGATTTTAGTGGTGCAGGTCCATCAAGTGGACTATTTGCTAATACAGCAATTAATTCAACAGGTCACGGAGGTGACTTAAATGTTAATACAGAACAATTAACTGTTCGAGATAACGCAGAAGTCACTGTCAGCAGTGCAGGATCAGGAGATGCAGGTTCTCTCACAGTCAATGCAAACTCGATCAATCTCAACAACCAAGGGAAACTTACAGGTACAACAGCATCGGGTAGGGGTGGGAATATTAAATTAGATGTAGAGGATTTAATCCTTATGCGTAATCATAGCGCGATCGCGACTACGGCTGCGAACAATGGTAGCGGGGGAAATATTGAAATTAACTCCCCATTTATTATCGCCGTACCCACAGAGAATAGTGATATCATTGCCGATGCAGATCAAGGTTCAGGGGGTCGGATTACAATTAATGCCACTGGTATTTATGGAATTGAAGAACGTCCCCAGCAACGAACCCAGTTTAGTGATATTAATGCTAGCTCTAATGTTGCAGGACTCAGCGGTACTGTAGAACTTAACACTCCCAATATTGACCCCAACAGTGGTTTAATAGAATTACCAACAATCCCAGTTGATACTGAAGTGCGAGCAGGTTGCTATTCCCCAGGTTATGCTCAAAGCAGTTTTACCATCATTGGACGTGGTGGTTTACCAACCAATCCCAAAGATATTCTGACTCCGGATACAGCACAAGTAGATTGGGTGTCTGTTAAACCCAGTAATCACAAAGGTTCCTTACCACCTGTGACAACTAAACCAACTACCTCTACTCCCAAATCTATTGTAGAAGCTACGGGTATAACATTAAATGCCAAAGGACAAATAGTTCTTGCAGCTAATTCATCCACCATTACTGATAATAATTCCAGAAAAAACCCAATTAAGTGTCATGGTAATTAAAGTTATTCCTCCCAAAAAAAGTTCACCATATTCCATCTTTTGTTTGATCAAAAATATTTTTTAGTTTCGAGATATTTAACTTAAAAAAGCTCAGCGTACCTCCGCGTTTACCTTTGCGCTCCTCTGCGTTAATAAAAGATGATATTTTTCAAAAAAATGCTAATCATAACTAAAGCTACTCATACTTTTGCAACATCTTGCTTACTTATATTGCTCACCAGCTTGATAACTAAACCCAGCAGCGCTCAGAAAGTAGATAACATAAACTCGCTCCCGGAATTACCCACACCCCAGGATGTCCAACCACCTTTACCAAAACCACCAACTTTACCAAAACCACCACCACAATTACCACCACCATCCGAACTACTCAAACCTTCACAACCACCAACCACACCAGAGGAATCACTTCCCGAAATATCACGAAGTTTCACTATTAATAAATTTGAAATAATTGGTAGTACAGTATTCAGCCCAGAAAAGTTCACCGAATTACTTGCTGAATTTACCAACAAACCCATCACTTTTGCACAATTATTAGCAGCTCGTTCTAAAATTACCGAATTGTATATTCAAGAAGGATACATTACTTCTGGAGCTTATATCCCCGAACAAACTCTCAGAGATGGTGTTGTCAAAATTCAAATAATCGAAGGTGGATTAGAGGAAATTCAGGTTACTGGTACTAGACGACTCAACCCAAATTATATCCGTAGCCGTATAGCTTTAGACACATCTACTCCTGTAAATCAAAACCGTTTATTAGAATCTCTACAATTATTACAAATCAATCCTTTAATTGAAAATTTGTCGGCTGAACTGTCTGCTGGTTCACGTTTCGGCTCGAATTTGCTAGCTATCAAGGTAAGGGAAGCAGATACATTCAACACGCAAATAATACTTGACAATGGTCGTTCACCGAGTGTTGGTAGTTTCCGACGACAACTGCAAGTTAGGGAAGCTAATTTACTAGGACTTGGAGATGGTATATCACTAGCATACAGCAATACTGATGGTAGTAATACCGTAGATGCCAGCTACAGCTTACCCCTCAATCCCCGCAACGGTACTCTTACTTTTAATTATGGTAATACATCAGCCGATGTAATTGAACGTCCTTTTAATACGTTAGATATTGAATCTGCTTCTCAATACTACGAGCTTACATTCCGTGAACCTCTATTGCAAACTCCCAGTCAAGAATTTGCTTTGGGAATCACTGCTTCTCGAAGGGAAAGTGATATTTCCTCGTCTGTGTTTGAACGAGATGAGATTCCTCTTTCTCTACTTTCACCGGGGGTTGATCAACAAGGAGGTACCAGAATAAGTGCGTTAAGATTTTTTCAAGAATGGATTTCCCGTAACACTCAACAAGTGATTGCTGCTCGTTCACAGTTTAGTTTGGGAACTGGTGCATTTAATGCCACAATAAATGATGATGCACCTGATAGTCGTTTTTTTGCTTGGCGAGGACAAGCGCAATGGGTACGTTTGTTAGCACCTGATAGTTTACTGTTAGTCCGTGGTGATGTGCAACTGGCTTCTACAACGCTTCTAGCTGCGGAACAATTCGGTTTGGGTGGTATAAATAGTGTGCGGGGCTATCGTCAAGATTTTCTGTTGAGAGATAATGGTGTTCTCGGTTCTGTCGAATTGCAACTACCGATTTTGAGGGTGTCTGACTGGGATGGAGTTCTGCAAGTTACGCCTTTTCTTGATGTTGGTACTACTTGGAATAATTCGTCGAATCAAGATCAAAATAATACTAATACTTTAGCTGCTGTTGGTTTGGGTTTACGTTGGACGCAAGGAAATAATTTGACTGCTGCTGTTGAGTGGGGTATTCCTTTGGTTTCTGTTGATAGTCAAAGTAATACTTGGCAAGAAAATGGTTTGTATTTTTTTGTGCAATATAATTTGTTTTAAATTATTTTTATTAAACGCAAAGTAACGCGGAGGAAAGTAATACAAGAAGTCGGGTTTTTAGGTTAAATCTCTCTGAGAAAAGACAATCATCGTAGAAACCCGACTTCTGACTCTACTAAACTACACTAAATATGAGGATAAGAAGTTTATATGAGATTTTTCCAACGTTTTTTATTAGCTTTATTGACTACGTTTTTTTGTCTCTATTTATCGCTTTTTTATGATTCATTTTATAATTTAGCTGTCGGTTTTGTTCAGCCAAAAATCCGATTGTTTTCTAATTCAAAAACCAAGGTTGTTGTTAATCCAACTCTAGGTTCTAAAGATTCTAATTTATTGCAGGAAAGTCAAGTACTTTATGAATCAGGAAGGTATTTGGAAGCGGTAGAGTCTTTAAAAATAGCAATCATTGAATTTAAAGCTAATAATCATCAGTTAAATCAAGCTATTGCTTTGAGTAATCTTTCTTTAGGTTATCAGCAATTAGGACAATGGCAACAAGCAACTGAAGCGATTACACAAAGTATTCAACTCTTACAAACTCTGGAAAATTCGAGTTCTTCACCAGAGCGATCGCAAGTTTTTGCTCAAGCAATGGAGGTTCGAGGAAAACTGGAGTTAGCACGGGGACAAATTGAAACTGCTTTGCAAACTTGGCAAGAAGCGGCTAAAATTTATCAACAGTTGGATGATACATCAGCATTGATTCAAAATCGGATTAATCAAGCTCAAGCAATGCAAGCTTTGGGAAATTATCTCCAAGCAAGGAATACTCTAAACTCGGTACAAGAAGTTCTGCAAAAACAAGCAAATTCTTCTCTGAAAGCGAGAGGATTAACTAGTTTAGGGAATGTGTTGCAAAGTTTAGGTTATTTGAGCGATTCCCAGAAAATCCTCGAAGAAAGTTTATTAGTTGCTAGAGAAGTTGACGATACAAATGCTCAAAGTCATACTTTACTCAGTTTGGGTAATACAAGCCGCGCTCAAAGATATGCTGAAGTTAATAGTGGTAATTCAAAGAACGCTGAAATTTACGCTAAAAGAGCAATTGAATTCTATCAACAAGCGACGCAAATTGCATCTGCAACACCGATAAAATCTACTATCGGTGTACAAGCTCAATTAAATCAATTAAGACTTTTAGTTGAGCAAAATCAATTTAGTACAGCTAAAGTTTTATTACCTCAAATTCAGTCTCAGATCAAGAATTTACCTGCTTCTCGCACGGCTGTGAATATGCGGATTAATTTTGCCGAGAGTCTGAGCAAAATGATACAGGATGATATTCCGCGAGAAAATGTTGCTCGGATGTTAGCACAAGCTGTGGAAATGGCTAACAATTTGCAAGACCAACGCAGTGAATCTTATGCTCTAGGTACTATGGGTGAACTGTACGAACAAACCGGACAGTTATCTGATGCTAAAAATGTCACACAGCACGCTTTAAGGAAAGCAGAATCTATTAATGCTCAAGATATTGCTTATCAATGGTATTGGCAGTTAGGAAGGATACTGCAAAAGCAATCAGATATTCCAGCCGCAACGGCAGCTTACAATCGAGCATATAACGCTCTCAAGTCTCTACGTAATGATTTGGTGGCAATTAATCCCGATGTGCAGTTTTCTTTCCGTGAAAGTGTAGAACCTGTGTATCGACAGTATGTTGATTTACTGTTAAAATCTGGTGAAAATCAGGTTAAACAGCAAAATAATCTTGTTCAAGCCCGTGAAGTAATCGAATCTCTACAATTAGCCGAATTAAATAACTTCTTTCGTTCACCTTGTGTACAGCCAAAAGTTGGGGTTGACGAATTGGTGGAAAAGCAAAAATCCACCGCTGTTATTTATCCGATTATATTAGATGACCGATTAGAAGTTATTACTAGACTACCAGGACAAGATACAATTTATCGTCAGACTACTAAAATCTCTCAAGATGTATTAGAAAAGACTGTAGAACAATTACAGCAAGATTTACCCGTTGCGAGTCGGGAACCGGATGTTCAGAAATATTCACAACAGTTGTATGACTGGTTAATTAAACCTATTGAATCATATTTAACTAGTAAAGATATCGAAACCTTAGTGTTTGTACTGGATGGTTCTTTGCGGAATATTCCTATGGGAATTCTTTACGACAAACAACAACAGAAATATTTGATCGAAAAATACGCGATCGCCTTAACTCCTGGATTACAACTTGTTGATCCTAAACCTTTAAAAAATGTACCTCTGAATGCTTTAGTTGCTGGAATCGAAGGAGAACAAGTGATTGAAGGAAAATCTTTTTCCTCACTTCCAAATGTGGGACAGGAATTAAAACAAGTCCAAACTAATGTTAAAAGAAGTGAAGAATTATTAAATCAAGATTTTACTAAAAAAAGCTTACAAAATAAAATTCAATCAAATCCTTTTTCTGTAGTTCATTTAGCAACTCATGGTCAATTTAGTTCTGATTCTGAACAAACTTATATTTCAGTTTGGAAAGATTTACTTAAGGTTAAAGAGTTAGATAGTTTACTCAGAGTCAGAGTCCAAAACCGACCAGAAACTATCGAATTACTCGTCCTGAGTGCTTGTAAAACCGCTACAGGAGATAAACGTGCGGCTTTGGGATTAGCTGGTGTAGCGGTACAGGGGGGCGCACGTAGTACAATAGCAACTCTGTGGACGGTAGATGATGAATCTACTAGCAACTTTATGGGTGAATTATACCGCCAATTGGATGGTGGGGTAACTAAAGCCGCAGCATTACAAAAGGCTCAGTTAGCGATTTTAGCTCAAGAACATCGTCCGTATTTTTGGGCTCCTTATGTTCTTGTCGGGAATTGGTTGTGAAGAAACTTTGGGTTTTTATGGCTTCATGGAAGTGGCTAACTGACCAAATCCCTTGAGAATTTGTAAAACAATGTAAAGTTCTTTAGCTGAAGTAAACGGGGCAAAAACTCGTGACAGGTTGTAACGGGGTGTATCTGCTTGTACCATCTTAATAAACAAAATATCGTCTCCATTCGTCACCATGCCAAATACGGGCAGATTGAGATTGGGGTTTGCCATCAGATATGCCAAGGCTTGCGGCACTGCCGACCACACTGATAGGGTGGTCTTTTTTGATTCCAGTACCATTACCCAAAACCTATCTTGCAATACCAGCACATCAATCCGTCCGCGCAAAATCTCCTCACCGTCATCCAATACTACATCTACGGATTCTTCTGCCTTGATGCGAAACGGAGGATCGTAAAACCCGGCAAGTGCCAATAATGGGGAAACCAACAACAACATAACCGTTCCCTCCAGCAAATTCCCCCCAGCCCGGTGGTAAAGATACCTACGCCGCAGGACATCAAGATTCTCTTTGTCTGCTTCCGTAAGGGCTGGTAATTCTTCATACCACTCAGAGAAAAACTCTTCGTCTTCAATACGAACTAACCTAAAGCGGTTTTCTGCGTCTGCCAGATTGGTAATCGCGTCTGTGATGGCTTTTGTCTGCGTCATTTTGCTTTATTACTGGCATTGATGCCACAAAACCTCACTGCAATCATATCTTAGCGCAAGCTCTAGTAGACATTAAATACTACCAAACTTCAGACATATCTAAGATAAATTCCGGTAATAAATCTTCACCCAATAAACAAGCAGGATTATCTAATACTTCCACATCACAACCTTGTCTATATACTTCTACTTTGCGGTTTTTACGGTCAATTAACCATCCTAATTTTGCCCCATTTACCATATATTCTTGCATTTTTTCTCGTAACGGTTTCATGTCGTCGGAAGCCGATCGCAATTCCACAACAAAGTCGGGACAGATGGGTGCGAAACTTTGTTTTTCCTCTGCTGTAAGTGCTTCCCAGCGTTCCAATTTGACCCAAGACGCATCCGGGGAACGATTTGCACCGTTAGGTAAATTAAATCCAGTAGATGAATTAAAAGCTACTCCTAGCTTGCTTTGACGGTTCCACAGCCACAGTTGTGCTTCAATACCTAAATTACGATTTCCTGTTTCGCTTCCCCTTGGAGGCATTATGATTAATTCTCCTTCTTGGGTTAGTTCTAATCTTAGATCACGATTGGCGATCGCTAATTCTTTGAATTGTTCGTGAGTCACTTTGAAGGCTTGGGGAATAGCAAGGGTAGGGTTGAGCATGAGTTGAGTAAAATTATCAGTTATTTATATGGTGTCACAGGTAAGTTCCACAATAAGTACCTATGCCTTCATTAATTAGACATTTCTTTTAGGCAGGGAATAGGGAATAGGCAAAAGGGAACAGTAATATAACTGAGTAGTAATTATATAAATAATTTTGCTTAAGTACTTAATTATAGAGGTTAAACAAATTTTGGATTTTCTTCTTCAACCCAACCTACTATCCACTATCCACTATCTAAGCAATTAACAACCTTGCTCGATCGGCTTGTTCCTGTACAGTTTCTTTCAACCACTCACTAATAGATTTACCTAATTTAATAGCAATTGTCGGGTCTTTTGTCAATGTTTCGTGGATTTTCTGTTGCAATTCTGGCTGTTTCTGACGTGCTAAATCGTTGATTCGAGCATCGGAAACAAATTTACGTATCCAACCGGGAATATCTGTTTCTTTAACTAATGATTGACCAGCAAAATAAGCAACAATCCCAATAATGGGAGCGATGATTCCAGCAAATATAATCACGTGGAATAAACCAGCGAGAACCACACCAACAATAATCGTCACCAGGTGTCCGATAAATACCGAAAGTCCGCTGAAATCATCGAATGATATGGATGTAGGAACTTTCCCAGTATGGTCTCCCAAATCAATAGTTTTACTACCAAATGTACCCAAAGGTAATCCATATTTACTGCATATTGTATCAGTTTTTTGTCTCACTTCATCTTGTACATTTCCTAACCATACTAATAAGCATTTGGTAACTTTACTATTACCATCGCTTCCCGTTAACCAAGTTTTAGCTTGTTTTTCAATTTCTAATTCTAAGTTTTTCAAAGTTGCAATTTCTCGATTTCGCCAAGATTTAACACAAGGTTTAACTACTTCTTCTACCAAACCAATTGCTAATTCTGCGGCTAATTTATCAAGGAAAGATGGTACATGATTTCCGACAATAGTCGTTAATTCATCATCCAAAAATTTACTAATTTCATCCATAAAACCGGATGTCCGAATATACACTCTTCCCCAACGTGCTAATCCCCTAGCAATACATAATTCTGGTTCACCATCGCGTTTACAAGGTAGATTAGGAAATACTTCCTGACAAAGCTCGAAAACAAAACCCATTTTGGAAGCGCTACCAGTTAATAAAATTGCGCTGGGTATAATAGCTTGTTGGTCTAATTTTTGTTGTACTATTTGTAATTGACTTGCGAATGCATTGCGCCAACTTTTATTCTCTAATTCTGGTAAAGATTTATTTAAAATGGCATTCATAATCTTACCATTTACTAAAGGTGAAAATTTAAACTTTCTCTGAATATCTTCACTACCAACATTGACTAAATCATCTTCATAAGTATCTTGATAATTAAAGTATTCTTCTTTAGCTTTTCGACAACGAAGTTCGCAACGATTTCGATATACAGGACTTTGTTTAAGGATAGTTTCTAATTTTTCTATTTCTGCTAATGTCCAGATTTCTTCATCATCAAGATATTTTCCTAATTTTAAAATATCTTCCTTTTGTTCACGATATTGTCGATGCAATTGCAAAGTTGTTTTGAGGATTTCTTTTTCGATTAAAGATGCTCCTAAATCGTGTCCAAAATCTATAGGGGTATCGGACATACCCTTAACTAAAGTATAATCTGTAGTCGAAGAACCAATATCAATTACTAATACCGACTTTTCTAATTCTTGAATCGTAAAAATACCGCTTTCTTTCGCGTGCATCAAAGCAGCGCGGGATTCTTTAACAATCGTTGAATTAGGTATGGTTTCTGAAAGTAATTGTTGATAAGTTTGTATTTCTTCTATCCACCATCCCGAAGGACAACCGACGAAAAAGTAATTAGTATCTTCGGTTTGAATTTGAGTTGTATCAATTAAATGTTGATAAATCGCGTTAACAAATTCTTTAATAGTTCTTTGGTAAGATAAATCGTCAAATTTTCTGCTTTTAAAAGCAATTTCTAAAACAGTAGCATCAGCTAGCTGACAAGCCATTTCTCCGATGATGATTCCCCGTTGGGGATGATGCGCGATCGCAGTGATTTGGCTTTTGCGATTATTGATTAAAAAGCTTTGAGGAGCAGTTTCTTGATTGTCTGCACGTACCCAGGTTAATGCAGTTTCTCCATGTCCTAAATCAAAACCAATTATTCTCGTATTGTGGTAATCTTGCATTTGTTTATATTATCTCCTAAGCAGGTGTGTGGAACAATTTATCCTTATGACAAGGGAGTAGAGAGTAGGGGGTAGAAATAAGCTCTTGGGTTAGACTTTTTCGTTAATTATTAGATGATGCTGGTTCAATAACACTTCCTGGCAAAAGCACCCGTTCATCTTTGACAAAAGCGTGTTTTAATGTCACATAATCGGTAATATTAGGGTCGATACTCGGTTCAAAATAGAACATATCCCAAGACTTTTCTGTGTCTAAAGCAGGTTGATAAATATGTGCTTCTATTCCATAATTTCTCAATATTGTCATTGCTTGTTCGATGCGTCTACGGACTGTAATTGGTAGTTGAGTTTGTTCATCTAGCGCATCAGCCATTAATTCTTGGAGATACTCTAATATATCTAAATTATTTTCTAAACCTAATTGTGGTAATTTTTCTTCCTTTGAACCGTAACCAGCAATTGTTTGGTCTATGGATTGAAAGTTTTGGTATAAATAAGCAAGTAATTTATCGATATCTATAGTTATTTTTGGTTGATTTTTAATAGATTGACTTTGAGAATTAACATCGGTATCAATTGATTGCTTTGGTTTGACAACTTTACTAAATATACCTCCTGTAATCAAACCGATTACCGCTCCAGCTAAACCCCAATTTATCCCTCCTTCTAAAGTTCCTGCTAAACCTGCTGCAAGTAAACTACTAACAACTACACGACTTTTTTGTAATGGTTGTAAAAATATCTGTTTATAATAATCAGGTGAAGTCCAATTTTCTACATTTTTTTGGGTTTGAATAGCTGTCGTCAAAGGAGATAAAATATTTTTACTTAAGTCGGCTTGAATTTCCGAAATATTAAAAGACTTTTCAGGAATATCTACATTGAAATTTTCTAATTCAACCGAAGTTAATATTTTTAAATTATCCTTGATTCCCTGCAACATATTTCTAGCAAGCCGTGCTTGTGGTGGAGTCAATTCTTTAATATATTCACCATTCAAGTCTGTAAGTCGATTGATTTCATTTTCGACTATTTTTACGACTTCTTCGATTGTATTTGCAACTGCAAGACTTGATTTTAGTTTTTCCTTAGCGTTCTGATAATGTGATACGAGAGTTTTCATAATTAAATATACATTATTAAGATTGAACTATATTGAATTATATAATTTTCTACTTATTTAATCTATTCCCAAAAGAATCATTTTGACATCATCCTCTAGTATGTTAATACGAGCCATTTTCTACCCTTAAAGACATATTGTATTATCTTGAATTTTAATCAGATATGTTCGCATAGCGTAATCTACCATCTTTATTTATACTTTGACTCATACAAACGGTACAAGTAAAGTTTGATTAAATACAGATAATTAAATCATCTTCATTACGATTATTATTTTTACAAATAATTTTTGATTAGCGTATAACTGTAATTGAGTAAGGTCATTTATGTCACTTGACGTTTATACTAAATCGAAACTATGATGTCTTAATTGTCCGGATAAGAGCGCCAATATTTTGTTAGTAAATCTAATTATATCCTTCAAAAACACACGATGAAATTAAACTGGTTATTATTCAGCTTTACGAGTGTTGTAATGCTATCAACTCCTGTAAAAGCAGCGAAATTAGCAGACAAACAGATCGATTCATCCAAAGCCGCTGTTATTAATATTAAATACAGTAATTTAATTGCTGATAATTCAGATTTATCGCTACCGCAAATTAAATTTGTTCCTCCTGAACCGGAAATTATCTTTTCAAATCCTAGCGATGGTTCTTTGTTTGCTGGAGTGGTTCATTTGGAAAGAGAAATATCACCGCTTCATGTGAGAATTCAAGCTTTAATGAATCGCTATAGTTATTTAGAACCAGGAATGTTTTTTCTTGATTTAGAAACAGGTGATTATTTAGATATTAATGGAGGTAAAACATTTTCCGCAGCTAGCACAATTAAGTTTCCGATTTTAATCGCACTGTTTCAAGAAGTAGATGCAGGTAGAGTTGATTTAAACGAAACCCTAGTAATGCGTCGTGATTTAGTTACAGATGGTTCTGGAGAAATGCAGAATAAACCTGTAGGAAGTAAATTTTCTATTCTAGAAACCGCAACTAAAATGATGACAATCAGCGATAATACCGCTACAAACATGATTATTGATCGCTTGGGTGGAAAAGCCAAATTAAATCAATCTTTTCAGAATTGGGGATTAAAAAATACTGTAATTCGTAACTTATTAGTTGATGGAAACGGAACCAATACCACCAGCGCTAAAGATTTAGTTCAACTTTTAGCCATAATTGCGAATCATAAATTAATTAGCGATCGCAGTCATTCCCAAGTTTTTGAGATGATGCGTCACTGTCACAACAATAGTATGTTACCCGCTGGCTTGGGTAAAGGTGCAGTAATTTCCCATAAAACCGGAACCTTGAGATTTCTGCTTGCAGATGCGGGAATTATTCGGACTTCCAGCGGTAAAAGTTACTTAGCAGGAATCATGGTAAAACGACCAAATCATGATTCCAGAGCAACAGACTTTATTCGTCAAGTTTCCCAACTAGTTTACAACCATTTTGATCATCCGCAAATCACAACCTTACCGTAAGACTTTTATCAAAAAATAATTGTCACAAATAATCACTAATGTAGAGACATAGCAGTGCTACGTCTCCATAATTTGAAATACACACTAAAAATCTAAAATTATTCTTTTAAAATTACCCCTTCCCCATCAACCTTTTCATCAAAGAAGAAACAAAACGATAGCCCTTACGAATAACATTTAATAAAAAAAGCGGTACTTTTAGCTTTACTGGATAAATCAAAGGAAGATATATCCAATAATATGCTTTCTTTAAACTATCCCACTTAGAACAATATTCTTCTTCTAGAAAATCTGAGATATCTATAACTAATCCCCTACCCTGATCCATCATGACATTACGTGCGTGGATATCATGAGGAAAAAGACCGCAACTTCGAGCGTAATCTAGAGCTTCGTCAATATCTTTTATAACTTGCGGTGGAACCCTAATACCAAGTTGAATACAGTCCCATATAGTAGTTCCATGTAGCCGTTTCAATACTAAAAAGCCATCTTTAGCATAGAATAATTCCGAAAACGCAGGATGTTTACCCAAGCGTTTGTAAACTTCTACTTCTTCCTCAAAACCATCTCTTCCCGGTGCATAAATCTTTACAACTACATCTGGAAAATCGGGATGATAAATTACCGCTGCATAATTTCCCGTACCAATAAGTATCCATGGTTCGGGTATGTGATGAACTTTTATCGGTTCATGGGGATGGACACTTTCTATGTGAAGTTTAGGAAGCAATTCAACATGAATCTTTTCGACCAAGCGGTTTATTTGCAAGATTTCCATTCTTAATAAACACCCCGATATAAGGATAAATGAGAATTTGCCTTCGGGTAAAAATTACAATCAAGTTACCACACTGTGACTATAAAATATAAGTCTTAACTACAACTAAATTAATAATTTATTTAAAGTAATGTCGGGGGAATGTTTGTTCTCGAATAGCGGGATGCTCATCAGAAGTCACTATTTATTAACAAACCCGAATATATATTCTCTGTCTGTGGCAGCAAGGATTTTGATATAATCTAAACAACCTGAATAAGCCTTCCTGTCGTGACTTCTACGAGTATCGCGCTTCCAAAAGTTAAAATTTAGTAATCTAAAATCTAAAATCTAAAATCTAAAATTTAGTAATCTAAAACATGAATCCGATAATAGTAATTGGTGGTGGACTCGCTGGAACCGAAGCAGCATGGCAAATCGCTCGTGCTGGAATTCCAGTAATATTTTATGAAATGCGTCCGCAACGTTTTGGAGGAGCGCATCATACGGAACATTTAGCCGAATTAGTATGTAGCAATTCTTTTGGAGCAATGGCAAGTGATAGAGCCTCTGGTTTGCTGCACGAAGAATTACGCCGTCTTGGTTCTATTGTGATTTCCAAAGCCGATGAACATCAAGTTCCCGCTGGTGGAGCGTTAGCCGTTGATAGAGGTGTGTTTAGTCAAGATTTGACAGAAACCTTGAGCAGCCATCCTTTAATTGATTTTCGCCGGGAAGAATTGCGAGAAATTCCGGAAGGTATTGTAGTCTTAGCAACAGGACCGTTAACCAGTCCCGATTTAGCAGCAGATTTAAGTCGCTTTACGGGAATGGAATATCTCAGCTTTTTTGATGCTGCCAGTCCCATAGTTGTAGGAGAATCGATTAATTATGGCATTGCTTTCATGGCATCCCGTTATGACAAAGGTGAAGCAGCTTATCTCAACTGCCCCATGAATAAACAGCAATATCTGCGATTTTGGTCAGAATTGCGTCAAGCCGAACAAATTGAATTAAAAGGCTTTGAACGAGAAAACGCCAAATTTTTTGAAGCTTGTTTACCCATCGAAGAACAAGCGCAACGGGGAGAAGATACAATGCGTTATGGTCCCCTTAAACCAGTAGGTTTGACTCCTCCTTCAACTGCGGGATGGAGTGATGATTCTCCTGACAAACCAACTCCAGAAGGAGAAGAAGTCAAAAAAGAGCGTCCTTACGCAGTCGTCCAGTTACGTCAAGAAGACAAAGCCGGGAAACTGTGGAACATGGTTGGATTCCAAACAAACCTACGTTGGGGAGAACAAAAGCGGATATTCCAGATGATACCCGGTTTAGAAAATGCCGAATTCGTGCGATTGGGAGTAATGCATCGTAACACCTTTATTAATGCACCCCAATTAATGATTCCCACACTGCAATTTAAATCACGTCCCACCTTACTAGCTGCTGGACAGATTATTGGTACCGAAGGATACAGCGCTGCATCCGCTGGAGGATGGTTAGCCGGAACAAACGCCGCCCGCATTGCTTTAGGAAAAGAACCCCTAACCATGCCCAACACAACCATGATGGGAGCGCTATTTGACTTCATTAGTACCGCTTCCCCCAAACACTTCCAACCAATGCCCCCCAACTTCGGTATATTACCCGACTTAGGAGTGAAAATAAAAAACAAACCCGAACGTTACGGGAAATATCGCGATCGCGCTTTAGAGCAGTTAGCAGGGATAGAGTTGACAGTTGACAGTTGACAGTTATTATTTATTTCTCCCCATCCCCCCATCCCCTTGTCTCCTTGTCCCCCCATCCCCTTGTCTCCTTGTCCCCCCATCCCCCCTTTCAAGGGTAGGTATTTAGGTTTTAGATAAATAGTTGAGAATTTTCTCAAGAGTTAAACGTAATTTCAAGGTTATAGCCAATGATTTTAGTTCTAAAACCAAAAAAATAGGCTTAATCTAAAAAA